>Ga0315280_10000186_pt1 | contig 120622 bp, 107 predicted proteins | sample YL17G06_40_MG_FD_203697 | JGI IMG/M metagenome (GOLD analysis project Ga0315280, IMG submission 203697) | Sediment microbial communities from Yellowstone Lake, YNP, Wyoming, USA - YL17G06_40 | ecosystem: Environmental > Aquatic > Freshwater > Lake > Sediment | place: USA: Wyoming | collected... | reverse complement strand
GCTGTCGCTTTTTTGCGGGTTACCCGATCACGCCTTCGACAGAAACAGCAGAAAGGTTTGCGGAACGGATTCCCTTTGTCGGCGGAGTTTTCATCCAGATGGAAGACGAGATTGCTTCCATCGCTGCCTTGATTGGCGCCTCCTGGGGCGGCCAAAAATCCATGACGGTCACTTCCGGCCCGGGTTTCTCTTTGATGATGGAGAACATCGGCCTGGCCTGCATGATGGAAGTTCCTCTTGTCATCGCCAACGTCCAGAGGGGCGGGCCCTCGACCGGACTTCCCACATTGACCGGACAGGCAGACATGATGCAGGTCAAGTGGGGATCTCACGGCGATTATAAGATCATCGCCCTCTCTCCTGATTCCCCTCAGGAATGCTTCGACCTCACCATCAAGGCGTTCAACCTCTCGGAAATGTACCGAGTGCCGGTCTTTGTCATGACCGACGAGTGTGTCGGCCATATGCATGAAAAAGTGGTGATCCCGCCAGCAGAGAAGATTGAAATCGTCGAAAGGAAATGGTACGAAGGACCCCAAGAAAAATACCTGCCTTACAAGCCGGATAAAGACTTGGTCCCGTTTATGGTCAAAGCGGGCCAAGGCTACCGTTTTCACACCACGGGATTAACCCATGACGAAAGAGGCTATCCCATGATCAACGCCGAATGCCAGGATGTCTGTGTTCGCCACCTCGTCGACAAAATCGACAAGAATGCTGATAAAATCATCGCCTTCGAGGAGGACCAAACAGATGGTGCGGAGATTGTGGTCATTTCTTTCGGCATCACTTCCCGGGTCGCGATCAAAGCGGTTCAACAGGCCCGCAAAGCAGGCCTTAAAGTGGGAACCATGCGGTTAATCACTGTTTGGCCTTTCCCTGAGAAACGGATCAAAGAGCTGGCGAAGAAAGTCAAAGCCTTTGTCATTCCCGAACTCAACCTGGGCCAGATCCGCCTCGAAGTGGAACGTTGCGCCTTTGGCCAGGCTCCAGCCATCGGCGTCTCGCATTGCGGAGGCTGGGTCCACAACCCCGATGACATTCTTAAAGCCATCAAGGAGGCAGCCGGATGAAAGAAGAAGACCGTCTGGAAGCACGTAACCCCATAGAAAATTTCTTGAGGATGGACCGGATTCCTCACATCTGGTGCCCTGGCTGCGGCATCGGAGTCGTCGTGACCTCCTTTGCGGAGGCCCTGCGCAAGAGCGAGATGGATTTGAACAAAGTCGCTATCGTTTCCGGGATCGGCTGCGCGGGAAGGGTCGCCGGCTATGTCAAACTCGATTCCTTCCACAGCACTCACGGCCGGGCGATTCCCTTTGCTACAGGCCTGAAGCTGGCTAACCCGGACCTCAAAGTCGTCGTCTTCAGCGGAGACGGCGATATCGCGGGCATCGGCGGTAATCATCTCATCCATGCCGCCAGGCGCAATATGGACCTCGTCGTCATCTGTGTGAACAACTTCAATTACGCCATGACCGGAGGCCAGGTCGCCGCGACGACCCCCCTTCAGGCCAACCTCTCGACCGCCCCGTATGGAAATTTCGAGTATCCCTTTAACCTGCCCTATCTGGCCGATGCTTGCGGAGCGACATACGTCGCCCGCTGGACAGCCCTTCATCTCCGAAGAGTCACCAAGTCCATCCAGGAAGCGCTGGCCAAAAAGGGATTTTCCTTTATTGAAGTCATTACGCCTTGCGTTACTCTCTACGCTCGCCGTAATAGACTCGGAGACGGACTGAACCTCCTCAAATATTACTATGAAAACTCTGATATTCAGCACGGCGCCGACACTCGCACGCTGGGTATCAGCTATCAGGGAAAAATCACTGTCGGCAAATTTATCGACAAGGATAAGCCGACTTATCTTGAATGTATGAATGACCAGCTCAAAAAAACCTTGGGCGAGAAATATCAGCTTTATGGAGTGAAGCCATGAACGAGATCCGTTTTTCAGGCTATGGCGGGCAGGGAATCATCCGCTGCGGACTCATCACCGGAAAGGCCATTTCGCTCTTCGACAATAAGTTTGCCACCATGACCCAGAGCTTCGGCCCGGAAGCCCGGGGAAGCGCCTGCAGCTCTCAGGTTGTTGTCTCGGAAAGCCGTGTCCTCTATCCGTACATCACGCTGCCGGAAGTTCTCGTAACCATGTCTCAAGATGCCTACGAAAAATATGAGCCCGAACTGCGGGAGGACGGCGTCCTGATTTATGATACCGACCTGGTGAAATTGAAACCCGCCCGGGGGCAATTAAAAATATACGGCATCCCTTCTACGAGGTTCGCCGAAGAGATGGGCAACCGCATCTTTGCCAACCTGGTCATGCTCGGCTTCTTCACCGCCATCACCAAAGTTGTTTCTCCCGAGGCCATGAAAAAGGCCGTGCCCGGACTGGTTCCGAAGAGATTTTTAGAGCTCAATATCCGGGCTTTTGAAAAAGGTTACAATTACGGGGTTGAAAATCTAAACCAGGAAAAGCAAGAGTCGAAAGCAAGCGAGCCCAAAGAAGAAACGGCAGTCCAAGAGACTAAGAAAACCCCGATTCGAAAGGCAAAGAAATGAAACGGACAGGAGTTTTCATCTGCCACTGCGGCATCAATATAGCCGGAACAGTGGACGTAAAAAAAGTCGCCCAGGAGCTTTCCCAGCATCCCGGCGTCGTCCACGCCGAAGATTATGTTTATATGTGTTCTGACCCCGGTCAGAACTTGATTATCCAGGCGATCAAAAATAAGAAGCTCGACCATGTTGTCGTCGCCTGCTGCTCCCCTAACCTTCACGAAACGACCTTCCGCAACGCCTCCACAGCGGCCGGCCTCAATGCCTTCCGCTGCGAAATCGCCAACATCCGCGAGCAGTGCAGTTGGGTCCACAAGGATAAGAGCAAGGCCACTCAAAAGGCCACTAAGATCATCAAAAGCACCGTGGAAAAAGTCCGCCGCAACGAATCCCTGGAACCTTTGAGCGTGCCGGTCACCCGCAGAGCGATGGTCGTCGGCGGAGGAATCGCCGGAATTCAGGCAGCGCTGGATTTGGCCAACAGCGGGTTTGAAGTCATTCTGGTCGAGCGTTCTCCCTCTATCGGCGGACATATGATCCAGCTCTCTGAAACATTCCCCACTCTCGATTGTTCCCAGTGCATCCTGACGCCTAAAATGGTCGAGGTCTCCAAACATCCGAAAGTTCGGCTCATGACTTACAGTGAAGTCGAGGAGGTCAGCGGCTATGTGGGCAATTTCAAAGTCAAAATCTTGAAGAAGCCCACTTATGTGGACAAGGATAAGTGCAACCTCTGCGATGAATGCTCCATAGTCTGTCCGGTTGTGGTGCCCAACGAATTTGACCTCGGTCTGACAGGCCGGAGGGCGATCTACATCCCCTTCCCTCAGGCTATCCCGGCCTCCTACACTCTCGACATCAAGGCCTGCCCGGGCCTCCTGCCTATCGCCTGCGGGAAATGCGCCGATGTCTGTGATGCTAAAGCCATCGACTATGACATGAAGCCGCAGGTCCTCGAAGAAGAGGTCGGGGCGATCATCGTGGCCACAGGCTATGACCTTTACGATAAAGAGAACATGGCCGAATACGGCTACGGTAAAATCCCCGATGTTTTAGACGGCCTCCAGTTTGAAAGGCTGTGCTCCGCCTCAGGGCCAACAAAGGGGCAAATCCTCCGTCCTTCCGACCAAAAAGAACCCAAGGAAGTCGTTTTTATCCAGTGCTCAGGCTCCCGCGACCCTGAGAATCACTGCGCTTACTGCTCAAAAATATGCTGCATGTATACAATCAAGCATGCCATGCTCTATAAGCACCATGTTCATGACGGCCAGGCCTATATTTTTTACATCGATATCCGCTCCGGCGGCAAAGGATATGAGGAATTCGTCCAACGGGCCGTTGAAGAGGACGGCGTTCTCTATTTGCGGGGAAAAGTCTCCAAGATTTTTGAAGAAAACGGCAAAGTCAAAGTCTGGGGAGTGGACACCCTGACCGGAAAACCCATCGAGATTGACGCTGATATGGTTGTGCTGGCCCAGGCTATGCGCCCTTCCAAAGGCGCCCAAGAATTAGCCAAGAAGCTCAAGCTGGCCCTGGACAAGGATGGTTTCTTGAGCGAGGCCCATCCCAAGTTGAGGCCGGTCGAGAGCGTGACTTCCGGAATGTTCCTGGCGGGAGCAGCCCAAGCGCCTAAAGATATCCCCGAGGCTGTAGCCCAGGCCAGCGGAGCTGCGGCCAAAGCCATCACCATTCTTTCCCAGGAAAGGCTTTTTCATGCTCCGACCGTGGCCAAAGTCTTCACCAACCTCTGCACGGGCTGCGGGATGTGCGTTCAGGTTTGTCCGTATGACGCCATCACTTTGAAGGATGGTAAAGTCGAGATCAATGAAGTCCTTTGCGAAGGCTGCGGAACCTGCTCGGCCACCTGTTTGCGATCGGCTATCCAGGTCAAGAATCTCAGTCAGAATCAAGTGCACGAAATGATCAACGCTTGTCTCGGAGGCTAACGATGGCGGAGGAATTTGAACCTAAGATCGTGGCTTTTCTCTGCAAATGGTGTTCCTCGGCGGGAAGCGACTTGGCCGGTGTTTCCCGGATGGAGTATCCTCCCAATGTCGTCCCTATCCAGGTCATGTGTTCCGGAAGCATCTCTCCTCTTTATATTTTCTCCGCTTTCAATAAAGGCGCTGACGGAGTTCTCGTCTCGGGCTGTCATCCCGGCGATTGTCATTATATCAAGGGCAATCTTTATGCCCGCCGGCGGCTGAACCTGGTCAAGAGACTCCTGGAGTATGTCGGGCTTGAACCCCAAAGGTTCCAGATGTCCTGGGTCTCCGCCGCTGAAGGGACAAAATACACCCAGATCATCAAGGATTTTGTTAAAGAACTCAAACCCCTCGGGCCTCAAGCAAAACTGAGGAGAAAGTGATTATGGCAAGAATCGAAGACCTCAAGGAAGAAGCCAGGAAACTCCTCCGGGAGGGGAAACTCAAATACATCATCGGCTATGCCATGGGGAGCAACGGCTGGATGGCCAACCCCGTCTTCATCAAGAAACCCGAGGAAGTGGATAAGCTGATCTGGGATCCGACCTGCGTCCATAACCTCACGCGCTTCCTGGTCGATGAGAAAAGAAGAAAAGCCAAAGAAAAGCAGCCCGACACCAGGCCCGTCGGGATCATCGTCAAGGGCTGCGACAGCCGGGCCATCGTTGTCCTCCTCCAAGAAAAATTCATCAACCGCAATGATGTCTACATTTTGGGTGTTTCGTGCGAAAAGGCAGGCGTCGTGGATGACCATAAGCTGGTCAAAAAATTGAAGGGCAAAAAGCCGAAAAAAATCGAGCTGGGCGACAAAGGCCAATTCATCATCAGCACAGATGAGGGAAAGATCGAATTTCCTGTCGGGGAGCTTCTGGCTGAGAGATGTCTCGAGTGCAAGGCCAATTTTCCTGTCATCTATGACGTGCTGAGTGGAGAGAAGATAAAAAAGACCCTGGAAAAGCCCTTCGGGTCTTTGGAAAAAATCGAAGCCCTATCCGCTGAGGAGAGATGGAACTTCTGGAAAGCGGAGCTCGATAAATGCATCCGCTGTTATGCCTGCCGCTCCGTCTGTCCGATGTGTTACTGCGATGAGTGCGTCATCGACAGCATCAACATGGCTGTTACCGCCGACACATCGGCCGAAGAAAAAGCCCAAAAAATCAAATGGGTCCAGAGATCCCCTGAAGCCTCGGAAAATTTCGTTTATCACCTGGTCCGGGCCATCCATTTAGGGGGCCGCTGCATCGACTGCGGAGAATGCGAGAGAGCCTGTCCCTTGGATATTCCGCTCCGGTTTCTCAATAAAAAGTTAGAAAAAGAAGCCCAAGAGCTCTTTGGCTATGAGGTTGGTTTTGACCCGGCTCAGCCTTCTCTCATTTCCTGCTTTAAAGATGACGACCCCGAGGATTTCATCAGGTAAGACGATGGAAAAAATACTGACAAAAAAGGCCCTGCCCCAATGGGTGAAGACGCTCACATCGTATAAAGTCTATTTTCCCAAAAAAGACCAAGAGAACCGCTGGAACTACCTGGAAGTCGGCGCTGAAGACATGAACCTTGATTTCCTCAACACAACTCTGCCGCCGAAAAAGCTGCTTTTTCCTCAAAACGAGGTCTTCCTGGAATTTTTCGAGTCAACGGATGGCAACCAGGAAACGCTTGAAGTCAAAGAGATCCTGCCCGGAGAAGAGCCCACTGTCATCTTCGGTGTGCGGCCCTGCGACGCCAGAGCGGCCTGGCTCCTGGACAAGGTCTTCAGCGGAGATTTTACCGACCCCTATTACTGGAAGAGAAGAAACCAAACGATTTTGGTCGGGTTAGGCTGTGACACACCACCCTGGGAGAACTGTTTCTGCCTCTCGGTGGAAGGATCCCCTTATTCCGAGGAAGGGCTGGATATCCTACTCACCGACCTCGGTAACAGGTATCTCGTCAAATCCCTGACAGAAAATGGCGCCAAGCTCATCCAACCCGGCAAAGCCCTCTTTCAGGAGGCCAACCCGGAAGATCAAAAGAAAGCCAAAACCATCCAAGCAGAGTCAGTGAAAAAAATCAAACGCCAGCTCAAGAATGCCAGGGGTATTTCCGCCAAACTCAAAGGAATGTTCGATTCTAACATCTGGGACGAAGAATCCATGAGCTGCATCCGCTGCGGCATCTGCACCTACCTCTGCCCCTCCTGCCACTGCTTCGACATCAACGATGAAGTGGATTCAACCTCCCCGCTCGAGGGAAAAAGAGTCAGGACCTGGGATACCTGCCAGTTCCCCGATTTTACTATGCACTCTTCGGGGCACAACCCCCGGCCCGAAAAAGCCTCCCGGCTCCGCCAGAGGCTTTTCCATAAATTCCGGTACTTTGTCGAGAACTATGACAAATTTCAATGCGTCGGCTGCGGAAGGTGCATTTCCCTCTGCCCGGTCGGGATAGATATCATTAAAGTCCTGGATAAGGTCAACGAACATGGAACATAACGTTTATATCCCAAAACTGGCCAAAATCACCGAAATCAAGGAAGAAGTGAGCGGCGCGAGGGCGATCAAAACGTTCCGGACCGTTTTTACGAACGGCACACGTTTCGAATACCGCTGCGGGCAGTGTGCCATGCTCTCTGTTTTTGGGAAGGGCGAAGCGATGATCTCCATCTCGTCCTCCCCGCTGGTCAAGGACTACCTCCAGTTCAGCATCCTCAAGATGGGAAGAGTTACCAGCGCTCTCCACGAATTGGAAGTCGGCGACCTCATCGGCATCAGAGGGCCTTACGGCAACGGGTTCCCGATCGAGAATTGGAAGGGAAAAAACATTGTTTTCATCGGTGGCGGAATCGGCCTCGCGCCGATCTGGTCAGTGCTCCAGACAGGTTTGCTGAAAAAAAAGGATTATGGGAAATTGGCCCTGATTTACGGAGCCAGGACCTCCAAGGACCTCGTCTTCAAGGAAGAATGCGAGGAGCTTAAAAACATAATGGATGTTTTCCTCTCCATTGACGTAGCCGAGCCGGAATGGAAGGAGTTTGTCGGGTTTGTCCCGCAGAACGTCCTCGACAAGAAGCCTTCTTCCTCCACTACGATTGCTGTAACCTGCGGACCTCCGATCATGATCAAGTTCGTCATCAAAGCGCTCAAAGACCTTCATTTCGCGGACGAACAGATTTTTACCACGGTCGAGAACAAGATGAAATGCGGCATCGGGAAATGCGGCCGCTGCAACATCGGACCGCATTATGTCTGTAAAGACGGCCCTGTTTATTCTTGGGCCGAGCTCAAAGAGCTGCCTCAAGAGTATTGAGAGAGGACGTTTTAAATCGAGAAGGAGATGAGATGATGCCAAAGAAGAAACAGGCTCAAAAAAAGCCGAACAAGCGAGCTCAAGTCAAAAGAGTCAAAATTGAAAGACAAGCCGTCGAGAAAAAGATGGCCACCGTGTATATCATGGGAAAAGCCCACAAGGTGCCCGCTGATGCAACCATCATGGGGGCTATCGAATATGCCGGTTACCAAATCAAGCGGGGAGCAGGCTGCCGGGAAGGATTCTGCGGTGCCTGTGCCACCGTCTACCGTCTGCCCGGTGACTACAAGATCTATACAGGCCTGGCCTGCGCGACCCTGGTCGAGGAAGGCATGTGGCTCTCCCAGCTTCCAGTGATTCCCGCCCAAAGGCCTGTTTATGACATCGAGAAACTGGAGCCCAACATCACGGCTTTCCAAAAACTTTATCCGGAGATTTTCCGCTGCTTAGCTTGCAACACCTGCACCAAAGCCTGCCCGCAGAGCCTCGAGGTCATGGATTACATCCAGGCCGCTATCCGCGGGGACATCGAGAAGGTCATGGACCTCTCCTTCGACTGCCTTAGCTGCGGCCTTTGCGCTATTCGCTGCCCGGCAGAAATCGTCCATTACAATGTCGGATTGCTCGGCAGGAGACTCTACGGAAGATATCTTACCTTGAAAAGCCCCGAGCTCGAGCAGAGACTGAAAGAAGTTAAAGCGAGAAAATTTGACAAAGAGTACAAAGAGATGATGACGATGAAACGGGACGAACTCAAAAAGAGATATTACGCCAGAGACACGGAATAAAGGAGCGTTAAATGTATCCAGAATATATGCATGAATCCCTTAAATTGGTGGACGAGACCAGGCCGAAGAGGCTTGAGCTCGAAAAATCCGGAAAGCCTGTTTTTCTTCCGATGAGCGCTGACGAAAGAGATGATGTCCTCAACAAGTTCCATCCCGATTATAGGCCGGGGGCGCGCCGGGTCATTCATATCGGCCCGAACAAAGGGGAAAAGATCACGACCGAAGTCGCGGATATTCTGGAATCGCACAGCCGGATCAAGCCTGAGCTTTTCGACCTCACCAAAGTTGATTATGAAACGGATATCTTGATCATCGGCGGAGGCGGCGCCGGTTGCGCAGCAGCCATTATTGCCAGGCAAAACGGCGCCAAATCCATTATCTCGACGAAGCTGAGAACAGGTGATGCCAATTCGATGATGTCGCAGGGAGGAATGCAGGCTGCTGTGACGCCCCAAGACTCCCCGACCCGGCATTACCTGGATGTCCTGGGCGGAGGGCACTTCGACAACAAGCCGGACTTGGTTCGCGCTCTGACTGAGGACGGCCCGGAAGTCGTCAAGTGGCTGGAAGAGTTAGGCGTCGTCTGGGACAAAAACCCCGATGGTTCAATGTACGTCCTCCACGGCGGCGGGACTTCCCGCAAACGAATGCATTCCTGCCGCGACTACACCGGCGCCGTGATCATGCGGACCCTGATGGACGAGGTGCGCAATCACCCCGATAAAATTACCCTCCTCGAGTTCATGCCAACAGTAGAGCTTATCCTTGACGCCAAAGGACGGTGCGCCGGCGGAGTCATCTATAACATGGAAACAGAGGAATATTTCATCATCAAGGCCAAGGCTACGATCATCGCCACGGGAGGCTACGGCCGGCTTCATATTAGAGGATTTGACACGACCAACCACTACGGCGCCACGGGCGACGGGCTGGTTATCGCCTACCGCGCCGGGGCTAAACTTCTCTATATGGATTCTGTCCAGTACCACCCCACAGGGGCTGTATTCCCGGAGCAGATCGCCGGTTTTCTGATCACGGAGAAAATCAGGGGCGCCGGCGGCCAGCCGGTGAATAAATTTGGCGAACTCTTTGTCTTCCCGCGCGAGCCTCGAGATGTTGAGAGCGCCGCTTTCATCCGGGAGTGCCTGGAAAGGAAAAACGGCCTCCAGACGCCGAGCGGCCGCTGGGGAGTCTGGCTCGACTCGCCTCTCATCGAGATCATTCAGGGCTCTGGCTACATCAACAAAAGTTTCCCGGCCATGCTCCGTCAGTACATCCGCTACGGCATCGATATTGGCAAAGAGCCGATGCTGGTTTATCCTTCGCTTCATTATCAGAACGGCGGTGTCGAGATCAACGATAAATGCGAAACCAACATCCCCGGCCTGTATGTGGCCGGAGAAGCGTCGGGCGGCGTTCACGGGCGGAACCGCCTGATGGGAAATTCCGTTCTTGATTATAATGTGTTCGGCCGGAGAGCCGGAAAATACGCGGCAGAATATGTGAAATCCGTCAACCTCGGCAAATTAACGCTCGAGCACATAACGGCTTACGAGAATGAGCTCAGGAAGGCCAGGATCAAGACCGACCGGGTGGCACCCATGCTGCTGCCCTCCTATACCCCGGAAGACGTCCGGCGCCGCCAGGTCACGGCTCATTACGAGGGCACGCTGCGGTAAAGCAGTCTTCAGTTACTGAAACTTTGCTAAGAACGCTCTCTCCCCTTCTTTTAGAGAAGCCACCCCGCTTTCTTACGCCATAAGAGGAATGTGAGAATGGCCTGGTTGGAGGCCATTTCCTTTTCTCTTGCTGTTCCGATATATTTTATAGATGAGATATGCTAATCCATATCTTCAAAAAACCGGTTCCGTCGTTTGTCCTTCTGGTTGATCGGGTTGGCGTCCAGGGCCCACATGCCGCGCCCGTGTGTGGCGATGACGATGACATTGTCGCGTGGGTGGATGATCAGGTCATGGACATAGGTTGACGGCAGCTCGGCGGCCAGCACGTTCCAGGTCTTGCCGCCGTCCTTGGTCACATAAACGCCCAGATCGGTCCCGACATAGAGAATATTTTTGTCCACCGGGTCCTCACGAATCACATTCACCGGCCCCAGGGGAATATTTCCGGCGATGCTCACCCAGGTTTTGCCGTAGTCGGTCGATTTCCAGACATACGGCGTGAAATCATCATCACGTTTCCCGTTCTGGGTCATATAGACCGTTCCTAAGTCAAAGGCGGACGCCACGATCCTGGAGACCCACTTTTGGTACGGCAGCCCGCTCATGATTTCCTGCCATGTCTTTCCGGCGTCCTTGGTGACATGGACCTTGCCGTCATCCGTGCCCACATAGATGAGACCGTAGCGGAGCGGAGATTCGGAGATGGCAAAAATCGTGTGATACGGGATGTCCCCCATTTCGGTGGGTATATTATAGGTCAGGTCAGGGCTGATTTGCTCCCAAATGTCGCCGCGCTTGAAAGAGCGGAAGAGATACTGCAGGCCGAGGTAAATCGTCTCATTATTTTGGGGGGAGATAATAAAGGGAGCCAGCCACTGCCCTCGGTAGCGAGGTTCGTCTTGATACTGGCTGGGAAGGAGACGTTTGGTTCTTTCGTTTTCAGGCAGCATCAGGTCAGTTCTCGTGATCCTTCCGTAGAAGCTGGCCGAATAAACGATGTTCGGGTCGGTGGGGTCGATAGCGTGGCTGGAGCCTTCTCCGCCCGCAGCGCGTTCAAACTCCACGGCTTCGTAACCCTCCAAAACTTGCCCCGTCCTTCTGTCCGTCCTGCGAAGAACTTGTCCGCGGTAGCTTCCGTGATCCTGCATCGACCCATAGACACGGAACGGCGAAGCCATATCATAAGCGATGTTAAAAAACTGGCAGACCGGCAGATTTCGAGTAAACAGTCTCCATGTCTTGCCGCCATCATAGGAGATGTCAATTCCGCCGTCGTTCACGTCAACCACATAATTGGAGTTGTCGGGGTCGATCCAGAGGCCATGGTGGTCGACATGAATCTCTCTCCATATTGACCGAAAAGTCTTTCCGCCATCTTTTGTGACGCTCAAGGGAACGCCCATGATATAAACAGTATTTTCATCGTTGGGGTCGACGCGGACCTGACCGAAGACCCAGCCGTAGGTCCCGGAATGGCGCTCCATCAAAGACTTCGTCTCTGGGGTCGTCGGAGCAGCGAGTTTCCAGGTTTCGCCCCTGTCATCGGACCGGTACAACGTCGCTCCTTTGATAATGCCGCTCGAAGGAAGCCCGTATCCGGCAATCCTCTCCTCTTGGGTCGCCTCGCGCGCAACTTCGTAGTTGTCCACGAGAGCGTAGAGGACGTTAGGCTTGGACCGGCAGATATCGATCCCGATGCGGCCCCGGTATCGTGCTTCCGGCAGACCATTATTGATCGGCGTCCAGGTTTTTCCTGCGTCGGTCGTCTTGCAGACTCCGCTTCCTGAGTAGCCGGGGAAATTGCGCGGGTCGTTCCATTTCAGCCGGATCCTCTGCCAGGTCGCTGCATAGAGGGTATTGCTGTCGGATGGGTCCATGGCCAGGTCGATGGCGGCTGTTTTTTCATCGACATACAGGATTTTTTCCCAGGTTTTTCCGCCGTCGCTGGTTTTATAAACCCCGCGCTCCGGGTTATCCGTCCATTCATGCCCGGAGGCAGCCACATAGACGATTTCGGGATTTTCGGGATGAATGACGATCCGTGGAATGGTATAGGTATTGACAAGTCCCATATTCTGCCAGGTTTTTCCTCCATCCGATGATTTATACACTCCGCAACCTGCCTGTGAGCTCCGGAAGATATTGGCCTCGCCGGTGCCGACCCAGACGATTTCCGGGTTGGAGGGTGCGATCGTCACGTTTCCGATCGTCGTCGCAGGCCCCTGATCAAAAACAGGTTCCCAGGTCGTGCCTTCATTGACGGTCTTCCAAAGACCGCCGGACGCCGTAGCGACATAGATCGTGTAGTTTTTTCCCTTGGGGGCGACGACAGCGATATCCGTGCACCTCCCGCTGACATTCGTCGGGCCGAGATAACTCCATTTCAACTTGTTGAACGGCGAGCTCTCGGTCATCTCCACATGTGTCTCATAGCCCTTGAGCCGAAGTGTTGGGTCGGTGGATTGAACCCGCTTCGGCTGGGGAACCTTCTGGGCCGGCAGCGCCGAAGCCAGCAAAAACGCCGCCAGGGCCAAACTTGTCACGAAGGCGCCTGACTTTAAATGGAAAGGCCGGGAAAACATAGATTTCCTCCTTAGCGGGATTATTGTTGGACTGCTTAAGAACATATATAGAAAAAAAGATTCAAGATCCTAATTTTAAAAGAAGCAATCCCCGCTGTCAATCAAAAAATCAGATAAGGAAATCATTGACTCTTCTTCGAGGGCATATTAAATTAAGTCTCTCACATCAGGAGGGGCCGGATGAAAGAATATGACATCCTCGTCATCGGGTCAGGCTCAGGCTCTATCATTGTCAAGAAAAAAACGGGAAAAATTTTGGGATCTTATATCATCGGTCCCTCTGCCTCCATCCTTATCCAGGAAGTCGTCAATGCCATGACCACGGGAGAAACGGCTTTTCCTGTCTTTAACGGGATCCATATTCATCCGGCTCTTTCTGAAGTCGTCCATAGCGCCGTAGGGAACCTAGAAGAACCTTCTTGATTTCTTTGCCAGGCCTGCCCCAGGAACGACTAAATGAAGTCAAGAAGACAAGCGAAAACCTTTGACTTTTTTTTCTGATCTGTTATATATATCATTAATCCAAAGAACGTCCGCCGAAGCAGGTCTGGCCGAGGGCAGTCGGGTCAAAATTAGAGCGGCAAAGTCCTTCAGGGAGGGTAAGCATGGAAGAAAACGAGGTCGAAAGACGATCGTGTATCCGCTTCAAAATTCCTGGGGCAACAGTTAACTATCAAAAAAAAGGTTTTCTTTTTTCCAAGCCGGGGTTTATGGAGGAATTCTGCCCTATCTTGGACATCAGCCGGGGCGGCGTCCGGTTTCTCACCCAGAATGCCATAAAACCGAATACCGACGTGGAGTTGAAGATCTCGGTCCCGGGTGAAAGAATTCCTTTCACCATGAAAGGGACCGTTAAATGGTCCTCCCTCAGCGAGGGTAAAAGTTACCGCTATCAAGTCGGTGTTCAGTTCAACCCTTATGGCGAAAAAAAAGATCAAAACCTGCCCGGAAACTTGGTCAAGATTATCGCTCTGGAACAAAAGTTCTCGGAGAAGACGGAGGAGGGCGGCGAGCCTTCCGGATCGGATACAGACGAATTTCTGATCTAAATCACCTCTCCCCTTCGACCACGACCTCGGAATAATCGGCCATCTCGAGAAGGAGCTTGCTTATCGCCTGAAGAAGCGCCAGACGATTTTGTCTGATCTTTTTGTCCTCAGCCATCACTAAGACACGCTCAAAGAAGCTGGTCAAAGGGGACTGCATCTTAAAAATAATATTCTGCGCTTTGGCGAAATCCCCGCTCGCAATCAAGGGCGAGGCGTTTCCTTTGATGATCGCATAAGCGGAAAAGAGCTCCTTTTCCTCTTTTTCCGCAAAGAGGTCGCCGTTCACTTTGTAGGAAGGCAGTCCGCGGAGAATGTTGTTGACCCTCTTGGCCATAAGAATCAGCAACTCAAAATGGGGGCTCTTCTTGAGGGCGTCCAGGGCTTTCAGCCGGAGGAAGGAATAATAAATATTATCCAGGCCTGCTCCCAGAGCGGCATTGATAAGGTCATAACGGAACCCTTGCGTTTCAAAGATATAACGAAGCCGCTGCTCAAAAAAAGCCTGCGAGGCGGCGATGATTTCCTGCTTCGGCCTGGTGAGAGTTCTTCCGTAGACAGAAATCGCTTTTTCGAGAAGATGGCCGAAAGAGAAGACCAACTTTTTGTCCAGGATGACCTTACCGATTCCGTTGGCATTCCGGCGCAGGCCGAAGGGGTCGCTTGAACCGGAAACCTGAACTCCGGTCCCCAGAGCTCCGACGACAGAATCGAGCTTATCGGCGAGAGAGACCAGCGCTCCGGCCAAAGAAGCCGGCGCATTGTCCTCCAGGCTGACCGGTTGATAATGTTCATAAACAGCCTGAGCGACCGCCGCGGGATAGCCTTCCACCTTGGCATAAAGGCCTCCCACTTTTCCTTGGAGCGAAGGAAACTCTCTGACCATTTCGGTTTGAAGGTCAACCTTGCACAGTTCGGCGGCCCGGAGGGCATCTTTCTTAAATCTTTTCTCATCGATCTTTTCGCAGAGATAGCCGACAATGCTTTTCAGCCGCATCGTTTTGGCCTCATAGCTGCCTAATTTTTCCTGGAAAACGACTTGTTTGAGCCCCGCGGCCCTCTGAGCCAAGGGAATCTTGAGGTCCTGCTCCCAGAAAAATTTTGCGTCCTCGAGCCTGGCCTTGAGGACTCTTTCATTCCCCTTCTGGATCAAGGATTTCGGGTCCTTAGGAGCGTCCGCTACTCCTAAAAAGTACGGAAGTTGCCTGCTGTCCTGAACCACGGAGAAAAGCTTCTGCCCCTCCCGCATCGCCACGCTGAGGACTTCCAGGGGCAGCTTGAGATATTCGAGGGGAAATGTTCCCAGAAAGACGTAGGGAAATTCGACATCGTGAGCCAGCCTTTCGAGGAGCTCCTCGTCGGGATAGAGCTTGGCTTTGAGCGGCTCGAGCCTTTTCTCGATCTGGCCAAGTATCAGCTTCTTCCTTTCCTCATCGGAAATAATCACTTTGTTTTTCTTCAGCAGAGCTTTGTATTCACGGAAGGACCTGACTCTGAATTTCTGGGGCGAATGAATTTTATGGCCCGTCGTGAAATCATCTGATTGGACCCGGTCAACGGAGAAAGGAAGGATTTCCCCTCCGAAAAGACAGAGGATATTTTTGATCGGCCTGGAGAAACGCAGATTCGATTCTCCCCACTTCATCATCTTCGGAAAAGAAAGCGAAGTGATAATAGCCGGTAGAGCAGCGGCCAAGATTTCGCGAGTTGCCCTGCCTTTGATGACCTTCTTGAAGCCAAGGTAGGCTCCTTTTGCCGTTTGAACAATCTGAAGCTTCTCCACCTCGACATTCTGCGCTTTGGCAAACCCTTTGGCCGCAGCCGTAGGCAAACCGTCGAGGCTAAAAGCGACAGCTTGAGGCGGTCCGACGACAACATCCTCCTTGTCCTCCTGCTGCGGGGCAAAATCTCCCACGACAACCATCCTCCGGCTGGTCCCGCACGTCTCAAGGGATACGACGGCGATATGTGAAGCCGAAAGCTCAGCTGTCAGTTTCTCTTTGATCTGGCCGAGCCCAGCCCTAGTATGGGAAGATGGCATCTCTTCGGTGTTGATTTCAAGCAGAAATTCCATCAGGGCGTAACCTCGCGGCCACAATATTTCTGGGCGATTTGGTTTACCAGAGCCCTTATCCGTCCGATCATTTTGACCCTTTCCGTAACGCTGATGGCACCTCTGGCGTCCAAAAGATTGAACAAATGAGAGCACTTGAGGCACATGTCGTAAGACGGAAGGAGAAGGTTTTTTTCGATCAGGGCGGCGGCCTCCTCCTCAGCCAGGACGAACGATTTTTGGAGCCGCTCAATATCGGCCAGGTTGAAGTTGTATTCGGAAAATTCTTTCTCTTCCCGTAATCTCAGGTCCCGGTAAGGGACATCGTCGGACCACTGCAAATCATAGAAGTTGTCTTTTCTCTCGAGGAACATTTCCAGGCGTTCGAGCCCGTAGGTGATCTCCACCGGGACAGGAACGAGCTCGACCCCGCCGGCCTGCTGGAAGTAAGTGAACTGGGTGATTTCCAAGCCGTCGAGCATGACCTGCCAGCCGACGCCCCAGGCTCCGATGGTCGGAGACTCCCAGTCATCCTCATCGAAGCGCAAGTCATGATCGGAAAGCTTGATCCCCAAAGATACCAGGCTGTCAATATAAATTTGCTGAATATCCGAAGGAGACGGCTTGATGATAACTTGGTATTGATAGTGCTTCTGGACGCGATGGGGGTTTTCTCCGTACCGCCCGTCTTTGGGCCTGCGGGAAGGCTGGACATAGCCGACACGCCAGGGCCTGCGGTCGAGAACCCGGAAAAACGTGTCCGGGGTCATCGTCCCGGCGCCCACTTCGACATCGTAAGGCTGAGCTAAATAGCATCCCTGGCCGGCCCAGAATCTCTGCAGGTTCATGATCAGGTTTTGGAGCGACATTTTCTTTCTCCTCTTATCCTTTGTCCCCCTCCCATCTCAAGACAGGATTACGGGCCGCGGACGTTTCATCTAATCTCCGGACAAGGGAAGCATGAGGAGCCGATTTGACCACTTCTGGTGTCTTGACAGCCTCCAGGGCAATTTTCTTCATGGCCTCGATGAACAGGTCCAGGTCTCTCTTGCTTTCCGTCTCGGTCGGTTCCACCATCAGAGCCCCTGGGACGATCAAGGGAAAGGACATCGTCGGAGGATGGAGGCCGTAATCGATCAGCCTTTTGGCGATATCGATATTCTGGACACCGTGTTCTTTCTGGAACTTATCCGAAAAGACGCATTCGTGGAGCGTCGGAGCAGAATACTTGAGATGATAGACAGTTTCTAAGCTCTTGCGCAGATAATTGGAGTTCAGGACGGCGATTTCGGCGATTTCTTTCAACCCCTCCGCGCCCAAAGAAAGGATATAGGCCAGAGCTTTGATGATCACCAGGAAATTGGCATAGAAACTTCGCACCCGGCCTATGCTCTTGGGACGGTCATGATTAAAGACATAGCCGGACGGACCCTTCTCCACAACGGGAATGGGAAGGTAAGGTGCAAGTTGCTTTTTGACGCCGACCGGCCCCGCTCCCGGCCCGCCGCCGCCGTGCGGCGTGGAGAATGTCTTGTGCAGGTTCAGGTGTATGACGTCGACGCCCATGTCGCCGGGCTTGAATTTCCCCACCAGAGCGTTCATGTTCGCGCCATCCATGTAGAGGAGGCCTCCCTGGCCGTGGACGATTTCAGCGATTTTGAGAATATCGAATTCGAAGACCCCGAGCGTATTCGGGTTTGTAATCATCAGGGCGGCGACATCTTCTGTCATTTGGCGGCTGAGGCCGGCCAGGTCGATTGTCCCGCGCTCGTTGGATTTTATTTCCTGGACGCGGTAGCCGCAGACATGAGCGCTCGAAGGGTTGGTGCCATGGGCTGAATCGGGAATGAGCACAACCTCCCGAGGATGGCCCCTGTCCTTGAGATAGGCATGGATAAGCATCATTCCGACAAGCTCGCCCTGGGCCCCGGCGCTGGGCTGCAGCGTGAAAGCCTCCAGACCGGTGATTTCACAAAGGAAGTCTTCCATGCTCTTTAGAATTTCGAGATTCCCCTGGACCAGATCCTGGGGGGCCTGCGGATGAGAGAAAAGAAACTTCTCCAGCTGGGCCACTTTTTCGTTGACTTTGGGGTTGTATTTCATCGTGCAGGAACCGAGGGGGTAAAAAGTTGTGTCGATGCAGAAATTGGCCTGGGACAACCGGGTGAAATGGCGGACGACCTCGATCTCGGAGACCTGGGGAAACCCTTCGATGTCTTCCCTCAACGGCAGGCCGGCCAGGTTGGCCTTTTTTTCCGGCACGTCGAGCTTCGGGAGCAGAAACGCCCTCTTGCCCGGAGCACTGATCTCGAAAATCAGCGGCTCGCGGATCATCGGAGCACCTCTCCCAGAAGACGGACCAACTTGTCGATATCATCTTTCTTATGCATTTCTGTCACGCATAAGAGAGCACAATTCTTAAGTTCAGGGAAGAACGGCTCGAGGCTCAGACCTCCAAGGATTCCGTTCTTACGGAGGAAGTCTTCTGCTTTCGGCCAGCCGGCGTCGATTTCAAGGACAAATTCATTGAATATCGGTCCGCCGAACCTCCGCTTGACGCCTTTTATTCGAGCGAGATTCTCTAACGCATAGTTGGCTTTCTGGATATTCTGGTGAGCCAGTTCGCGCATTCCTTCCCGGCCCAAAGTCTCCAGGAAAATCGTCGCCCTCAGGGCGCACCAAGCCTGGTTGGTGCAGATATTCGATGTTGCCTTTTCACGGCGAATATGCTGTTCCCTCGTCGACAGCGTGAGGACGAATCCTCTTTTCCCTTCCGCATCTTTCGTCTCGCCAGCGATGCGGCCGGGAAACTGCCGGATAAAATCTTTTTTACAGGCCATAAACCCAAGGTAGGGGCCCCCAAAACTCAACGGAAGCCCGAAAGACTGACCTTCTCCCGCGACGATATCCGCTCCGCAGGCACCGGGCGCTTTGAGAATACCCAACGAGGCGGCTTCCGCCACGACCACGATGAAGAGAGCTTGATGTTTGCGGGCCAGTTCGGCAATTCGGTCCAAGTTTTCCACGATCCCCATGAAGTTGGGCGACTGGCAGACAACCGCGCTCATTTCACCATCTATCTTTCCGGTCAAGTCATCGAGGTCAACCTCTCCGCTCTTACTGTAATTGACCTCTTCTATCTCCACAGACAGATTTTGGACATAGGTCTGGATGACACTCTTATACTGGGGATGAAGAGTCTTGGCCAGGAGGATTTTCGGCTTTCCCCTGAGCCGATGAGCCATCAGGACAGCTTCCGCCGCAGCCGAAGCCCCTTCGTAGAGGGAAGCGTTGGCAGTCTCCATCTCTGTCAGCTGACAAATCAAGGTCTGATATTCAAAAATGACCTGGAGGGTTCCCTGACTGACTTCCGGCTGGTAGGGCGTATAAGGGCTGATGAACTCGCCCCGTGAACTCAAGTAGTCAACCACGTAAGGGATGAAATGACGATAGGCTCCGGCGCCTAAAAAAGAGAGATAGCTGGAATCATCGTTCTTTTTCCCAATTTCCTCAAAATAATGAACTAATTCGGGCTCGGCCAGAGGAGGGGGCAGGTTCAAATTCCTTTTCAGCCTGATCTCGTCGGGGATGCAGCAGAAAAGCTCCTCCAGAGAAGAAATGCCGACAGCAGCCAGCATCTTCTGTTTGTCTTCATGGCTTAGAGAAATATAGCTCATGTCCAATCCTCTGCCGGTCGTGCCTCAGGATTCGATGCCTTCCAGATATTTTTCGTAGTCAACAGAATTCATGAGTTTTTCCGTATCCGTTTTGTCCATGACCTTCATCCGGATGATCCATCCTTTTCCGTGCGGGTCCTGGTTAAGTATCTCGGGGGAATTATTCAGCTCTTCATTCACGGCTGTAACCTCACCTGAAATTGGCGAGTAAACATCGGAAACAGCTTTGACGGATTCAATGACTCCAATGGTCTGGTGGATATTCAATCTGGCACCGACGGCAGGAAGTTCAACATAGACGACATCACCCAATTGCTTTTGGGCGAAATCAGTAATTCCGACGGTGGCTTTATCTCCTTCGATTTTTACCCATTCGTGGTCTTGGCTGTAATAAAAATCTTTCGGATACATTCCTATCCTCCTCATTTAGAATTAAGCACTGGAGGCTGCTCGAGCCTCCTCGAAATGATATTTCCCGAGAGAAGTTTTGGCCCATCATTTTACTATAAATCAAGGAATTATAGTAGGCATTCATCTCAATCCCCAGGACTTCTATTTAAATGGTTGTTTACCCGCGTGGTCAAGGGACTTGCCCCCTTCTGAGATTCTTAACGCCATGAAAATTTCGGTTTTCTCGGCGGCTGCGTAACTCGCGTGCCAGACCCAGCTCTCCTCACTCTGTTTTTTGCCAACTGTGGCCTCCTCCCAAATCCATTTCAGGCTCAGAACATACTCGCCGGCCTCTTTATGGGCTTCCCTCAAAAGCCGAAATTTTCAGGCTGGATCTCTCAATGGTCGCTTCATCCCTTGTCCAGGCCTTCTGCATACATCAAAAGAACCCATGATCATCGTGGACGCAAAAACACACCCAGCTTGATCAAGCGGGAGAATTCTCCGGGAGAACATTTCCGCCTCCGGCTAACTTGAAGCCGCCTTTTCTCCTCTCTTATAGAAAGGAGTGGGGACGACTGCGGCCTTCACTTTTTTATCCCGGATGCCGATTTCGAACTCTGTTCCTACCGCAGAGTATTCCACAGGAAGATAAACCAGCCCGATGCTCTTCTTCAAATAGGGGGAAAAGGTTCCCGACGTTACTTCGGCCACTTTCTGGCCTTTGATAAAGGCCGGATAATGGGGGCGAGGGATACCGCGGTCCAGGAGTTCAAACCCGACGATCTTCCTCTTGATTCCCTCATCAGCCTGCCTGGACAGGACATCCCGACCGAGAAAATCGCCTTTTTTGAACTTGATAATCCACTTGAGGTCCGCCTCCAGGACTGTGGTTGTGTCGTCGATATCATTCCCATAGAGCATCAACTTGGCTTCAAGACGCAGAGTGTCCCTGGCGCCCAGCCCGACCGGGAGGACACCGCGTTTCTTTCCTTTCTTCAGGATCTCATCCCAAACGACCGCCGGCTCTGGAGAAACCGTGTAAATCTCAAACCCGTCTTCTCCCGTGTACCCTGTGCGCGAGACAAGAGCTTCCACGCCAGCCACTTTTCCTTTCGCGGCCCAGAAAGATCTCATTTCGTCCAGACCGATGTCCGTCAACGGCTGGAGGATTTCCCCGGCCTCCGGGCCTTGGAAGGCCAACTGGGAATAGCGGTTGCTCGCATTCTCGACCTCAACTTCAAAGGGGGCTTGGTGGGCGACAACCCAGGCATAGTCTTTGTCCGAATTGGCTGCGTTGACGACCAGGAGGTATTGATCCGGAGCCAGACAATACACCAGCATGTCATCGACAAAGGTCCCCTGCGGAGTCGTCAAGGCCGTGTATTGGGCCTGGTTGACGGCGAGGCGGCTGGCATCGTTGGGAGTAAGATGCTGGATAAAAGTAAGAGCGTCTTTTCCCCTGATTATAATTTCGCCCATGTGACTGACATCAAAAAGGCCGGCGCGTTCGCGGACGGCCAGGTGCTCCTCGATGATCCCGGTGTATTCGACGGGCATTTCCCAGCCGAAGAATTCGATAAGCCGAGCCCCCAGGCTCTTATGGCGCTCAAAAAAACGGGTTCTTTTCATGATATTACACCTCTAGTTTGGAAATTTATTTACTACCATAGAACCGCGGGCCTGTGCAAGGGAATTCATCGCGGGGACGGTTCCCAACGGGAACCGTCCCCATTTCTGTCGAAATTTGCTATAATAAAAAACCGTTTATAATCGAATCATGATCAAAGTCAAAACCAAACTAAAAGAAGAGCTTCTATCCAGGTTAAAGGATAAATATCCCCTCACTGAGTCTGAATTCGAGGTCAACTACACTCCGCAACAAGATCTGGGCGATTTAAGCTTCACCTTTCCGTTCAAGCTGGCCAAGCGGATGAAGGCCAGCCCGCGCCAAATCGCCGCTGACGTCCTCCCCAATTTTCAAAACCTTGAGGGAGTGGAAAGAGCCGAAGTGGCCGGCGCCGGCTATATCAACCTCTTTCTGGACCGGAGATCTTTTTTCCAAACCGAGCTTGAGTCACTCACCTCCTCGTCCCTCTCTCCTGAAGAGAAGAAAATCACGATCGAACACACCAACATCAACCCGAACAAAGCCGCCCATATCGGGCATCTGCGGAACGCCTGCCTGGGCGATACCCTGGCCCGCTGCCTCGAGTACAAAGGCGAGAACGTCGAAGTCCAGAATTACATCGACGATACCGGGGTCCAGGTGGTGGATGTCGTCTTCGGGTTCATGGACTTGGAGAAGAAGGTCTTTCAAAACCTCGACAAAATCGAAGAAAAATTCGATTATTATTGCTGGGATCTTTATGTCCGCACTTCCAGCTATCTCGAAGCCCATCCAGAGGCGCTGGCCAGGCGGACGGAAATCCTTAAAAAAATCGAATGCGGCGAAAACCCGGAGTCCGCGTTAGGCCAGGCCATCTCCCGTCGCATCCTCAGAGCTCACCTCGAAACCATGAAGCGGATTGATGTCACTTACGACCTGCTTCCTTGTGAAAGCAGCATTTTGGGGCTTAAGTTCTGGGAAAAGGCGTTTGCCCTCTTGAAAAAAAGAAAAGCCATTTATTTTTCCGAGGAAGGAACGAATGCCGGCTGCTGGGTGATGAGGCTCGAGGACAAAGCAGAGAGGGAGAAAGTCATCGTCCGGTCGGATGGAACCGTAACCTATGTCGGCAAGGATATCGCTTACCAGCTCTGGAAATTTGGACTTCTGGAAAAGGATTTTTATTATGAGCCTTTCGTCCGGGAAGGCCAAAAGACCATCTGGATCACGACAACCTCTCCGAACCGAAATCCTGTATCTTTTGGCCGGGCGAGCCGGGTCTATAATGTTATCGATACCCGCCAGTCTTATCTTCAAAAAGTCGTCACCCAAGGCCTAAAATCTCTCGGTTACCTTGAGCAAGCTGAGAAATCGATCCATTTCTCCTACGAAATGGTCGCCCTTTCGCCAAAAAGCCTGACAGACCTGGCTTATGCCGTTCGGGAGGAAGACAAAGATCGCGCCTTCCTCGAAGTCTCCGGCAGGAAAGGCCTCGGGGTCAAAGCGGATGACCTTCTGGACAGGCTCGAAGAGAAGGCCCTTGTAGAAGTCGAAAAAAGAAATCCAGAACTTGGGCCCGACCTCCAGGTTTCGATCGCCCGTCAGATCGCCTGCGGAGCGCTGCGTTATTTTATGCTTAAATTCGCCCGGAACTCTCTGATTGTTTTTGACTTTGAGGAAGCGCTGAATTTTGAGGGCGAAACCGGTCCTTATCTCCAGTACACTTTTGTTCGACTGAACAGCATTTTCAGAAAGCTCGGCGATAGGGAGGGCTTCGGCCTGAAAGAGATGGAAGCGCTGCTGGCGGAGCGGAAGATCCCGCTTGATCTCTTAGGGAAAGAAGAGGCGCGGGATTTCTGGGATCTGGTCTTCCTGGTCTCCCAGTTCCAGGAACAGGTCCTGAATTCCATCCTTTCCCTCGAATTTTCTAATTTAGCCAAGTTCGCCTTCAATCTCTGTCAGAAGACCAACGCTTATTATCATCTCTATTCCATTCTGAGTGAAGAAAATAATGACCTTAAAAAAGTAAGAATATTGACCATTTTCTATGTCAGAGAAATCCTCAAAAAGGCCCTCTTCCTCATGGGCATCCCCCTGCCCGAAAAGATGTAAGAAGGAGGAGCCGAATTTGTTTTTTTAAGAGAAAGGAGGTCAAAACATGATCGACGTTGAGCACATGACCAAAAAGTACGGCGACCTCGTGGCTGTCGATGATCTGAGCTTCAAAGTGGAAAAAGGCAAGATCTGGGGGCTGCTCGGCCCCAACGCCGCGGGCAAGACGACCACCATGAGAATCCTGACGGGTTATCTGCCTGCCACCGACGGCAAAGCCACTGTCGCCGGGTTTGATGTCTTCCACGAGACCAACGAGGTCAAGAAAATCATCGGCTATCTTCCTGAGGTCGTCCCTCTATACCCGGAAATGACTGTGGCCGAGTTCCTGAATTTTGTGGCCGCAATCAAGCAGGTTCCTGCCTCCAAGCGCAAGCAAGCTTTGGACCGGGCGGTAGAAGTCAGCCGTCTTGAAAACGTCAAAAACCGGCTTATCAGGAATATTTCGCGGGGGTATAAGCAGCGTGTCGGCATCGCCCAGGCCCTTATCCATGACCCGGAAGTCTTGATCCTGGACGAACCGACCATAGGCCTTGACCCGGCCCAAATCATCGAGATCAGGCAGCTCATCAAGTCCCTCAAAGGGGAGCATACCATCATGCTTTCGACCCACATCCTGGCCGAGGTCACACAAACCTGCGATGGTGTGGTCATCATCAACGAAGGCAGGCTGATGGCTTCGGGTTCTTTGGAGGAATTGACCTCTTCTTTCAGGAAGAAAGAAGGCGTCATCCTCAAGCTCAAACAGGGCCATGAAGAAGCGGGCTCTTGGCTCGAGGAGATCTCGGGAGTGGAGAAAGTCTCCCGCCAGGACAGCGAATTCACTATCGAGTGGAGCCGGGACAAGGACTTGCGCGAGGCTGTCTCAAGGCTGGCGGTGGAGAAAGGCTGGGGTCTTCTGGAGATGAGGCCTGTGGCCATGAATATCGAAGACCTCTATCTTCGCATCGTCACAGGAGGAACAGGACAATGAGAAACATCGGGATCATCGCTCTAAGGGAAATCAAAACTTACTTCACTTCGCCTATCGCCTATGTGGTTATCTTCGTCTTCCTGCTCCTCGTCGGCTTCTTTTTCTACAGCTCCATCTGGTGGTTTAATTCCCAGTCCATCCAGATGGCCCAGAATCCCTATTATTACCAGCAGATTAATATCAATCAGATGGTCTACTCTCCCCTTTTCCACAACATGAGCATCATCCTCCTGCTCATGCTTCCCCTCCTGACCATGCGCCTCTTTTCCGAAGAGAAAAAGACCGGGACGGACGAGCTTCTTTTCACCTCTCCGGTCCAGATCGGCCAGATCATCCTGGGAAAGTATTCGGCCGCCCTGGTGGTCCTTGCGGCAATGCTGGGCCTGACCGGCCTTCTTTCCGTCTTCACCTTTGCCTTCGGAAATCCGGAGCTGGCGCAGATTTTGAACGGCTATCTCGGCCTTTTCCTGATGGGGGCCGCCTTCATCGCAGTCGGGGTCTTTTTCTCATCCCTCACGGAGAACCAGATTGTCGCGGCCATCTTGACTTTCGGCGCTCTTCTCCTTTTCTGGATCCTGAACTGGGCGTCCTACTCGGCCACGGGAATATGGCAAGGAGTGCTCAATTATCTTTCCATCTTCCAGCATTTTGACGATATGACGCGCGGCATCCTGGACACCACCGACGTCGTTTATTACATCAGCTACGCCTTTTTCGGGCTCTTCCTGACTTATTCCGTGATCCAGTCGAGACGATGGAGGTAAGAAGATGGAAACTATAAAAAAATACTTGAATTATATCGGGCTGGCCCTGATCGTTTTGGGGTTAATCTCCCTGGGAATCTGGCCCAACAAGAGAACCCTCGACCTTGCCGTTGTCTTTCTCGGCGTCGCTTTTATCACCGTCTATATCATCCTCCACCTCTCTTCGCTGAAGCGGAGCCTTAGTCGCAAATCGTTTCTTTATTCCAGCAACCTGCTTCTTATCATCCTCATCGTCCTCGCCATTCTTGTCCTGGTGAACTACTTCCTGGCGCGGCACCACTTCAGGGTCGACTTTACCGAAGCAAGAATCCACAGCCTGTCCGACCAGACTATCAAGGTCCTGAAAAACCTGAAGCAAGATGTCCTGGTTAAAGGCTTTTTCAGGGAAAGCAACTACAGCCGGGCCAAGATGGAAAACCTGCTCAAAATCTATGCCTACCATTCCAATAAAATAAAATACCAGTTCATCGACCCGGATAAAAATCCAGGCGAGGTCAAGCGCTACGGCGTTTCCCAGGACGGGACAACGATCCTCGAGAGCGGCGGAAATGAAAACCGGATCACCGGGACAACCGAGGAAGATGTCACCAATGCCATCATCAAAGTGACCCGGGAGAAGAAAAAAGTCATCTATTTTCTTGAAGGGCACGGGGAGGGCAGCATCGAAGTCAGCGATGAAACGGGCTTTTCTACAGCTAAAGATGAGCTCCAAAAACTCGGCTATGAGGTGAAAAAGCTCACTCTGGCCCTCTCGGAAACGTTTCCCCAGGATTGCGCGCTCCTCGTCATCCCCGGCCCCAAGAAAGACCTCCTCCCGAACGAGCTCGAAACCATCTCGAACGACTTGAACAAGGGTGGCAGAGTTTTCTTTATAATCGACCCCGAGACCGCGCCGGGCCTCGTCCCCCACCTCCAGGGCTACGGCATTGAGGTCGGAAATGATGTCGTTGTCGACACTATTTCCCGGCTTTTCGGCGGCGATTATTTCATGCCCATGGTGACAGACTATGGCAGCCACGAAATTACCGACAACTTTCGCTATGCCACCTTTTTCCCTTACGCGCGCTCGGTCGAAGCAGCCGCCAAAACACCCGAGGGAGTGACGGTCACATCAATATTAAAGACAAGCGAAAATTCCTGGTCGGAGAGGCAGCTTGACCAAAAGACCGCGACCTTCGATAAAAACAGGGACAAACGAGGCCCGATCTCTCTCGCCGTCGTGGCGACGATCAAACCGAAAGAAGAAGAAAAAGAGGAGGGTCCGAAAACGCAAGAGAAGGCGGAAGGCGAAGAGAGGAAACCCGAGGAAAAACCCGAAGCGCCTCCAGTTAAAGCAGAGGGCCGCCTGGCCGTGTTCGGCGATTCTGATTTTGCCTCAAACAGGTACTTCAACCTGTCCGGAAACGGCAACCTCTTCCTCAACACCGTCAACTGGCTGACCGAGGAGGCGGACTTGATTTCCATTCAGCCGAAGACCTCCTCGCCGCGGACAATCCAGCTGACGCCTTCCCAGGGAAGGATGATTTTCTTCTCTTCGGTCATCATCCTCCCTCTCATAGTTCTTATCCTGGGCGTCTCGGTCTGGGTAAGGAGAAGGTCTCTATGAAATTTAAAACGACGCTTATTCTCTTGGCTGCCTTTGTGGCCCTCCTGGCCTTTGTCCTCTTCTTCGAATCCAGGAACAAAGGAAAAAAAGAAACCGAAGAGAAGCTCGTGGACCTTCCTTCTGCAGATGTCGAAAAGATAACCCTGAAGAAAGAGGACGGAACCATCGCTTTCAAAAAGGACGACCAGGGAAACTGGCTCATCACTGAGCCGCTGGAGGCCCAAGCCGACTCTTCTGAGGTCAACCGGCTGGCTGGGGATTTTTCAAGCCTCAGGATTGAGCGGGTGGTCGAGAAACAGGGCGGAGACTTGGCCAAGTATGAGATTCCCAAAGAAGAGCTGACGCTCTGGTACAAGAATAGACCAGAGCCCGAAAAAATTCTCATCGGGATGGAGAATCCGCTCGACAAAGCCCTTTTTGCCAAAAAAGAGGATGACCCGAGGATCGTCCTCATCCCCAGCTATCTTAAGAGTCAGCTGGATAAGAAGACTTTTGATTTTCGCCAGAAAGAGGTCTTCAGGTATGAACCAGCAGATGTCACCTCCATCAGGCTGCGGGCCAAGGATGTGACATGGGAGGCCCAGAAAAAGGAGAAGGACTGGTTTTTCCAAATGCCTATCAACGCTCTGGCCAAGAAGAGTCAGATAGAGGATATTTTGCATACGCTCGCCGACCTCAAGGCCAAAGAATTCGTATCAGAAGAAAAAAACGAAAAGGACACTGGGAAATACGGACTTCAGGAGCCTGAGTATGTCATCTCGCTCACCCTGCCCTCCAAGAACCAGGATGTCACCTTCTTTCTCCATAAGGACGGGGACAACGTTTACGCGACGACTTCCCTTTCTTCGAAAATCATTGGCGTGGACGGGCAAGTTCCGGCCAACCTCGAGAAGAAAGCAGAAGACTTAAGAGAAAAGCAGGTCCTTGCTTTCAACAGCTGGGAGGCGCAAAAGCTTCAACTCATAGCAGGCCCTCTCAATCTTACGGTCTTTAAAGATGCAGACGGCAAGTGGTTCTTCGATGACGGGGCCAAAGAAGAAGAAGACAAATCCAAAATTGAGACGTTTCTCCGAAAAATAGAAACCCTGGAAGCGAGCGAATTCATTGATACCCCGACCAACCTTGAGGACTACGGGCTGGCCCAGCCTCAAGCTGAAATCACGGTTTGGACAAAAGAAAATGAAAAGGAGAAACAGTATCAACTCTTCATCGGTGCTGAAGACAAAGAGAAAAAACAGGTCGTCGTGAGGAACCCGAAGTTCCCGTACCTCTTCCGTGTGGATTCCTCATTTCTGGCTGAATTCCCTCAGGAGGCGCAAGACTGGAAGATGGAGAAGCCTGAAGAAAAGAAGGAGGAAGAGAAATAGGGTTCTTGAAACGGGCGTTGTGAGGACTGGCACCGTGCCACCCCTTTTTCGTCATATTTCAGAACCAAGCGCCACAAATTTTAAATAGTGCTGAAGCAGAGTGAAAAACAGGAGAGAAAATAACCTCTTTTTAAGGGAACTGCTTAACTGGTACAGGGGCCATAACCGCAAACTTCCCTGGAGAGAGACTTCTGATCCCTATAAGATCTGGGTGTCCGAGGTTATGCTCCAGCAGACCACGGTCCCAGCCGTTTTCTCCTATTACGAGAAGTGGTTCAAGCTTTTTCCCGATGTTCAAACCCTGGCCCTGGCGCGATCGCAAAAGGTCCTCAAGGCCTGGGAAGGGCTGGGCTATTACCAGCGCGCCAGAAACTTGCACCGCGCCGCCAAAGTCATCAGCGAAAAGCATGCCGGTTATGTTCCGCAAAACTATGAAGACCTCATCGCCCTGCCGGGCTTTGGACCTTATACGGCCGCGGCCGTTCTCAGCATTGCCTATGGCAGGCCGTACCCCGCCCTTGATGCAAATGTGAGACGGGTTTTGCTGAGGCTGGCCGGCATCAAAAAGCAGCGAAGCTCACAAAGCGAAAGGGAACTCTTGCGAGACCTGACCGCATTCATGCCGAAAACAAACCCCGGCGAGTTCAATCAAGCCATGATGGAGCTCGGAGCTTTGGTCTGCAAACCCAGAAATCCACTCTGTCTCCTCTGCCCTTGGCAGCGCTTCTGTTTGGCCTATAAGAACGGTGAGCAGGAAATCATTCCAGCGCCCCAGAAGCGCCGCTATCAAAAGATCGAGGCCGTCGTCGGGGTCATCAAGGAGTCCGGGAAGTATCTGATCCAAAAAAGGCCGGCCAAGGGGCTTCTGGCGGGCCTCTGGGAATTTCCTGGAGGCAAGAGAAAAGACGGGGAGACACCCGAGGTCGCCCTGCGCCGCGAGCTGAGAGAAGAGCTGGGGGTTGAGGTCAAGGCCGTAAAATTCCTCCTTAAGATCCAGCATGCCTACACCCAATTCGAGGTGACTCTTTATGCCTATGAATGCGCGCTTCAGAATAAGCCTTCGCTCCAAGGAAATTCTCACCGCTGCGTATCTCTTCGGGCCCTGAAGAGATACCCCTTTCCCTCAGGAAGCGCGAAGATTGTGCGTTTCCTGGAGGAAAGAGACAGGCTGGCAGCGGGTGCTGGACGAGTCTTGAGAAAGGTATGATCGCCGATGGAAGTGACCTATGAATTCGTCCATTACGGGGAAAACCTCCAACCGCTCCCCGACACCATCGTCCTGGATGTCGGGATGAAGACTGTGCCCGGCGTCATTGATCACCATCACCCCATCGCAGAGCCGGAATGCACCGCCTCCCTCATCGCCAAATATCCCCGCCTCGTTCTCGGCCACATCAAGGCTCCTCAGGATCTTCGCATCATCACCCATCGCTTTCCCGATTTTGACGCTCTTTCTTCAATCTTCCTGACCCTTAAGCTCTTAGAACTCGGCCAGGTTGACTCTTCCATGGGAAAAATCGCTCGCTACGCCAAGATGGTCGACTCTGCTTCCCTGCCTAAAGGGATTGACCTTACAGCCACACCCTACTCTATTCTCAGAGCTCTCTTTGCCGGTGCGAAGAAGGAGGAGGCTGAAATAAACCGGGAGAGGGCTCAGGAAGGATTAAAATTCATGCGGTTTCTATACGCTCAAGCGATGGAAGGCTATGACATCGAAGAGAATAGGGCCCTTTTCTCCGGCATCGAGCGCTATGAGCGAGCGATGAGAAAAGTGGAGGGCGATTACTTCCATTACCTCGATGACGTCAGCCGGTCCAAAAAACTCACGCTCGACCTGCCGCTCGGTCAGGGGAAAGGGAAAAGAAAGGTTAATGGGCTCATCGTCAGAAATCCTTCTAGCTTTCTCCTCAAAGAATGGGCCCGCCGTGATACGATCCAGTCTTCCTTAGGTGAGGGATTCTCCCTGCTAGTGACAAACTTTGGAAATCTGAGGTATATCCTCGGCGTGGACCCGGAAAAAGGTGTCAACCTCAAAGGACTTGGCGATCTTCTCAACCAGAAGGAAGCCGAGAAGCGGAGAGCGGAGGGAAAGGACATGGTTTTGCGCTGGTATGACGGCAATTGTCCCTTCTTTAACTATAGGATCATCGACTCGCCGCAGGAAGGAACCGTTCTCGCCCATCAAGACGTCGTCGACGTTCTGTTGTCTTTCAGCACGGGTCTTGCTTAGAAGACTCAGCTATCAAATCAAGCCCATCTCTTTATGTTTTTGGAGGATGGTCTCGGCCAGATTATCCAACGCCTTAAAATGCTCCTTTCCGGGAAGCCCCTGCGCTAAAACCGGGCTCAGGATCTCAACTTTCAGGTTGGGGATCAGACCGCCGATTTGTTCAATCGCCTTGCTGTTCCAGCCGAAAGATCCTATGACCGAAGCAAATTTCGCCTTTGGCCTCAGGATATTTGCGAGATAGGCGGCATAAGCCACGTTGGGGTGAGGGCCGACATGAACCGTGGGCGTGCCGAGGACGATCGTTGCCGCATCGACCAGGGTGATGGCCAGCTTCCCGATATCGGTGACGGCCAGGTTGAATTTATGGGCTTCGATTCCCCTCTCAGCCAGGGCGCTGACAAAATAGCGGACCATTTTCTCCGTGCTTCCGTGCATCGAGATATAAGGAATGACGACGATGTTCTTGGGTTTATCGGAGACCCAATCCCGGTAAGCTTGCGTGATGAATTCAGGCTTATCGTAGAGAGGACCGTGGCTTGGAGCAATAATCTCGACCTTGAGATTCCCGACCTTATCAAGGTTCTTCTGGATAACCTTCCGGAAAGGCATCATGATCTCGCCATAATATCTTTTGGCCGCTTCGTAGACCCTGGCCTCATGCCTCGCATAGAGGTCGGTCGTGGCGATATGAGAGCCGAAAAAATCGCCGGTGAAAAGAATTTTCTCTTCGCGGAGATAAGTGATCATCGTTTCCGGCCAATGGACCCAGGGAGTATAAACGAATTCCAGGGTTTTTGCGCCAAGCGAAAGGACCTCTCTATCTTTGACCGCAACGATTCTTTCCTCGGGAATTTTCAAGAGGTCCATGAGCATGCCCTTGCCCTGAGAAGAAGCCAAAACCTTGGCCTGTTTATACTTGTTGAGAACATCAGGAATCGCTCCCGAATGGTCTTGTTCGGCATGATGGGAAATCACGAAATCGATGCTTTTGACCTGTTCCAGCTGAAACATCAGCACGTCGACCATGGTGGGATCGACGGAATCCACCAAGACCGTTTTTTCGCCTCCCTCGATCAGGTAAGCGTTATAACTCGTCCCATCGGGAAGCGGTATCAGAGAATCAAAAAGCCGCCTGTCCCAGTCGATGGCGCCGAGCCAGGAGACACTCTCTCTAATTTTTCTTGCTTTCATCGTCTGACCTCCTCATGGACTTTTGAGTATAGCCCTTTAATATCATAAAAGAATGAGTGATTGCTTTGATCTAAGTCAAATTTAGGCCAAGGGAACAGAGATGTGAAACAGGATCAGGTCGATCAGCCGCTCGGCAATACTGCGGGCAATCTCATCCGGCACTCCGTCACGCGTATTGGACTTAAGGCGCAGGTCGATCTGGTCATTGACATAATCCACGGCGACAAAAAGACCGGCCGATGTCAGAGCGATCTCGGTACTAAAGATGTCAAGCCGACAGACCTTGGCGATGACTTCCGTCGTTGTGTATAACGGAGTGAGCCCGTAGGCCTGCTCCTCCTCCGGCGTCACCGGCTCGTAAACATGCGTCTTCACGTCCCACCAGCAAGGATAGATTCGTTCTCCGCAGCAGATAACGCGGTACCAGGCCGGACGGCCGCCCAGAAAAGCCGGCACGATATGCGCCTGGAGAAGGTAATAATCGGCGGGATACTCCTGCCTGGCTTGAAGTGCCTGGCTGAGTGTTGTGGCTTCGATGATCACTCCCTCCCCGCCCCCTCCGTGGGCGGGCTTGATGGTGAATCTATCACCGAGTGGGCTGAGATCCAAAGGGGGCAATTCCGCCTCCTTATCATACGGAGGAAGGATGATGGTGAAGGGCGTATGAATGCCGGCCGTGATGAACTCCAGGTGCATCGAGGCTTTGTTCATAGCATGCACAGCCCGATCATACGGGTTGAGCCGGTAAACGTCGTGCCCGGAAGCCCAGTGGACAAGAGGCAGGAAGCGCACATCAGCCTCTGAAGCGCGGTCAAGGAAAGCAGAAAAACTGATCTCGCTTCTCTCCAACGCCTCGAGAGCATCCATGAGATTCTCGGGGGTGACCTGGAAAAACCTCAGCCCGCGCGCCAGGCAGGCCTGCTCAAGAATTCCGATAAAATCCGCATCGTATTCCCAGTTCCAGGCCAGACAAAAATCGTAATTCGTCATTTTCGTTACGCTCAGGCTTATTATATCCTTGATAACTTTTTCTTCATAGAGAGCAGACGTGACCGCTCTTTTTCAAGGATTGGACCGTTGGGGCCTGGCCAGTTTTTTTATGATCGCTTGATGCCGGGGATAAACGGCCAGCAATTCATTTCTTTGGCCGAGCTCGAAATCGCGGAAATCAAAACCAGGCGCGATGGTGCAGCCAACCAGAGAATAGGAATTGCGCCTGCCGACGGCAGCGCCGAACCAGTGCCCAGCCGGAACCACGGCCTGAAAAACCTCCCCTGCTTCAAAATTCCTGCCGAGCCGGGTTTGCTTGAGCCTGCCCACCGGGCTTAGAACATAAAGGGAAAGGCAACTTCCCCGATAGAAATGCCAGATTTCATCGGACCTGAGCCGGTGAAAATACGAGACTTCGTCTCCCCCGAGCAGATAGAAAATGAATGTCGAAAAGACCCTCGGTCCATCATACCGACGGGGCAAAACTTTCTGCGGAATGACTTCAGCGGAACGATAAACTTCTTTATAATAGCCGCCTTCAGGGTGTCTCTCCAACCCCAGTTTTTTTATCCAGTGATCGGCTGCGTTCATCAAGAAAAAAATCCACGCAACGCCCTGAGCGCGTTCAGAGTGACCCATTTGCTGGGCTTGCCCTTTTTTTCGATGTCCACCTGAACTCGCCCGTTAAATGTGTTTTCCAGCGGCCACCGGCCTTGCTCGTCTTGTTTCGCTAATACCAGGTCGACAGCCTCCTTCATCCGCGAGTCTTTAGAGCCTAGCCGGGTCAACAAGGCCAATACTTCAAGCGCGTCGATGCCCCACATTGTCGGGAAGCCAAAAAGGATTTTCCTCTTCCAGGAGCCAAGGCACAGGGTCAGCTCTGAGGACAGCCTTCCAGTTCATTATTCCTCGGCTGGGTTCTAATCGTAATCTCCGTTATGTCGCCCGCTTGAGAAGGCGGATATCGTCTATCCAGATCGTGGCCGGACCTTCACTGACCACATTGATCTTGACATAATCTGGTTTTTCTCCCTTCTTGAGAAAGAAAGAGATCTCTTCTGTCGTCCAATCCGTCGTCCCTGTGAGGGAGGCCTGGAGACCCCGGGAGAAAAATTCTCCCTTGCCTTCAAAATGACACCACATCTCCAGGTAAACATTGCCCTGAGCGTTGTCCGTCCGAACCTTGGCCTGATAGATCAGAGCGGCATCCTCGATATCGATATCCCGGACTTCAAAGAGCCGGATAATCGACGGCTCCGTCACCGTAATCCACAGAGAGCCTCGGCCCTCTTTCTTTGCTTGGGTGTCAATCTCGACTCCGGACCGCGTGATTAGGCCATCGAGAGTATCGAGAGGAAATCTTTTTAACTCAATGTCCTTTGAGGCTGGCTTAGAACATCCCGCCAGCCAAAAGATCATCATGCCGCAAGCTAATAATCCTAAGAGTTTTCCTTTCATCCAGCTGCCCTCCTCTTCACTTGAGATTGTATTTTCTCCTTCCGCTAACGCTTCCACCATTTTTCGTCAATCTCCGCGCCGAGTCACTGCCTTGCTCTTCGTTCCATCTCTTTGCTCCATTCTATTTTCTTTCCCTTTTAGCGGCGCTGAATTTTTGCTCATGCTCCAGGAGCCACTTTTTCCGCCATAGCCCTCCGCCATAGCCCACCAGCTTCCCGTTGCTGCCGATGACGCGATGACAGGGAATGATGAGGCCGATCTTGTTGACCCGATTAGCATTGCCCACGGCCCGGACGGCCTTGTCCCTTCCGATAGCCGCAGCGACGTCCTTATAAGAAGCTGTCTTGCCGTAGGGTATCTTCAGCAATTCCCGCCAGACCTGTTTCTGGAAATGCGTTCCCTGGAGGATCAGGTTTTGCTTAAATTCTTTTCTCCGGCCTTTGAAATATTCCTCGAGTTGCTTGAGGACGTTTTTTAGACAGGGATGAACCGGAAGGAGTTTAGTCGAGTTGGATTTGGCAAAGATCAGGGAAGTAATTCCCGATTCTGTCCCCACTATCTTGATCGTTCCTATAGGAGACTGGTAGTAGGCCCTGCGTATTTCCGGAGTTTTAAAACCTTTTTTATTCATTATCTGCCTCTTCATTGTTGTCTGCGTCAATAGCCCGGCGCTCCTTGCCTTTCTAAATATTAGATGCAAAAAAGCTCTGAATCAATACCGCCAGCTTGTCAAATCAGCTCCGGGAGGCGCCGATTTCTGAATCCTCTCCATGATCTTGGGGATATTCATCTGATGGTAGCGCAGCCGGGAGATAGCGTTCGGCCGGGTGGGATCGCCGTTCCAGCAGTGCTCGGCCCGGTCGCCGTAGGCCACTTCGCCGTCATAATACGGGTCTTTCGTGCCTTTAAGGAAATCTTCCATAAGATAGACAGCGTCGTTCAAATAATAGTTATCCATGTCCCCGCAGTAGATGTGAATCTTCCCTTTGAGCTTGGGCCCGAGCATCTTCCAATCCCTCTCCAGGATGTAGCGGAGGTCGTAGTTCTCCCGCCAATATTCGGCCACGGAACGGTCAATCTCCCCGGTCAGCTTATCCCAGATAGGCCTGGGATAGCCGTCTTCACCCACCGGTGAAAAAACCGCCTGCCAGATATCGTACTGGCCGCCGGACCGGGAATTCGTCCCCAGGACAAGCTCATGGTGATTTGACTCTTCAACGGTGCAGCTAACCTCACCAAGATAATTCCTTTGCCCCGGTCGCGGCGTCTTCTTCCATTGGCTGTCGAGATAATAGGCATTCTTGTGTTCGTAGATGTTGACGATAGTATAGGCGCGGAAGTCTATCGGGTCCGGGCAAGCTGGCCAGCAGCCGTTGTATTCATCGGGATAGAAGACCTGAGCAGCCAGAGCTTCCCAGCCGCCCGTCGACCCGCCGTAGAGAAACCGGGCCCAACCCTGTCCGATGCCCCGGAATTTCTTCTCGATATAGGGAATCAGCTCATAGGTGATGGCGTCTCCATAAGGACCGAGGTTCGCGGAATTCACGGCATAAGAATCATCATAGTAGGGGTTCGCGTGCTGGACCTCGACGATCAGGAAACGGGGGGTATCCTCGGCGATCCAGTACTTATAGAACTCGTACGCATATTCATCGACGATTTTGTTATAGCCCTCGATCTTGAATCTTTCGCTGTATTCCGGCTTGAGGTTGTGGTCGGGCGGCGCCTCACTGAAGCCTCCGAACGTATAAGGAAAATGGCCGTGAAAGATGATCAGCGGATAGCGCGCCTCAGGATGCTCTTCAAACCCTTCCGGCAAAAGCACATGGGCGCCGAAATACATCGGCCGGCCCCAGAATTGACTCAGCAGCTTGCTCTGAATTTTGACATGCTTGATATATTTCGTCTCTTCCGGCTCGGGGATAGGCGGGATTTCCTGGTCAAGGGCGATCCTGATCATCTCGTCTTTTCTGGGGTCGAGGAATATTTTCTGCGGCCCGCTGTAGAAATTGCCCGGCTTCCGGTTCCACTGCTGCCCCTCTCCCCTGTCCGGGGGAAGCTTAACAGTACGGCCGTCGGCACGGTGAAATGTTTCGTAGCGGTTAAGAAGCGCCTGAACCCAATACTCTCCAGCCGGGATAGCGGCGATGCTTTTTACGGGATAGCCAAAAACGTTTTTATCAAAAACAGCCTCCTGCTTGGGCTTGAGCCCGTCCACGTCAATCCCAAAAACAACCTGCGTGTTCGGGCCGTCGCTGACCTGGAAGCGGGGCTCTCGGCTTCCATCGGAAGAGATAAACAGCAGCAAACGGCCGTCGATCGGCACCTTCGACCGCTCCTCAGCAAAGGAAACGGCCACGCGCACCCGGCAGTCGTTCGTTTCGTTTGGGACCTGCTCAGTTGGAAGTCCCGCCGAGATCATTACGATTGCCGCAGACAAAAGCAAGAGCATCCTTCTGTTTTTCGGGCTCATCGATTCTTCCTCCTCATGAGCAACATTTTGGTCGAAGATATCAGTACCACATCCCAGAAAAAAACTTATATCTCAGGAACTCCAGCCTGTCAAATGAGGAAAAATTTCCCTGGGCTTGGGCCTCCAGGCTGTCCCGAGTTTTTTTCTCAAAAGAAATTGGCCAATTTGCGGCATGTCACTGATTTTGAAAACGCTCTGTGGCGTCTGTCTCAGTAGAGGGCATCGGCGCGCACTTGCTCACTCTGCTGGTTTCTCCCATGCACGGGCGATTCGCGAACCAGCGCGGCCAGGATGATGCAGATAGCTGTTAGAACGGCCAGGGTGATAAGCGAAGTCGTCATGGCCCCGGTTGCCGGTGCCTTAAGCGCGTCCATGCCAAAGATGAAGACGATGCCGGAGACCTGACCCATGACCAAGAGCAGGGTGTTGGATGTTCCTTCTGGAGCCGGGTGAGTAATCTCGGCGCCGTATTGAAACCCTACTGGCCCGGCGCTAAGCAGGAAGAAACCGAAGATGAAACCCGACAGAAGCAACAACAAGTAGCTGGTGAAATAGGTCATGCCGACGAGGCCGGGAATCAACCCGACGAGCGCCAGAAGCAGGAACGGCTTCCGGCGGCGGAATTGATCTGAAAGCAGAGGGACGATGATCGCTCCGCTGATGCCGCCGCCGAGCATCAGACCGCCGAGCAAGCCGGCCTGGGAGATAGTAAAGCCACGCGGACGGATGATGTCTTCGATCCAGGTCGATATGCCGTTGAACATCCCCAGGCCAACAAAGAACATGATCAGGAGAAATATAAAATCGCGCTGGCGCAACATGGACTTGAGGCCGGCGAACATCAAGACGCGCTCATCCGGGCCGGGCGGTGTGGGTGGATGCTCGCGGGCTGCGAGAAGGAAAAAGGCAGCCGCTGCAACCGAGGCGATTCCGTAGGCCAGGAGCGTCCAAGGTATCCCCATGTGGAGAACCAAGAACGGTGTGAGGAGCATCGCCAGGAGAGGGCCCAGATAGAGCGCCAGCGTGCCCAGCCCAGAGGCAGTCGCCCGCTCTTCGACCGGAAACCAGCGAGCGGCGATTTTGGTGATGGCACTGATTACGAAGGGCTGACCGACGGCGATACCGATCTGAGAAAGGAACACGATGGTAAAGTCCGACGCGAACAGGCCGCGTATGAGGCCGAAAAAGGCGGTCAGGACAGCGCCCAGACCAACGGCCGCTCGGAAACCCCAGGTGTCGATGGCATAGGCAGAGGGCAGGGCCAAGAGGATAAAGACAATCATGAAAATCATGGACAGCAACCCGATCATCAGGTCGGAAGTGTGATAGAACTTCGCCGCCGCACTGGTGATGGGAGCAAATGTTATCCAGAGGACCTGATTCAGGCAGGCAATCAGCACAAAAGCCAGAAGGACCACCCAGCGATAGCCGTAAGCCTTAAATCGTGGTTCTTCTTTCAAAGTAATCTCCTTTGCTGGCCTTTCTCAAATATCAGAAGCGTATTCCTGCGGTCGAGGCTTTCCATGGCGCGCACTCCGACAGAAGAAAATGATTATGGATAGAGTATAATCTATTGGTTTCCGGAGTAAAAGAGAGCACTGTATCCTGTGTGACTAGGTGGAGATTATAAGCCCTTCATTTATGACATCGAGATTAAGTATTAGTCTAAGAACAAAAAAGGGTTTTAGGAAGTCTTGGATATCCGAGGGCTATATTCTGCCTTTCAGTTGGCAAAATAGCCGGCCCGGTGCGTTACCGTACGGTCGCCCCGCTTGACTAGATAAACACTCTCGATCTTCTGCAGCTTTCCGTCCCCATAGACTTCAAAATCTTCGAGCTTCAAGTCTTCGATGAACCGGTCTCCCTTGAACACGCGGACAGGGACTTCGACGTTGATGACGCTGACCTCGTGCTGAAGCTCCTGCACAGAGAGAAAAAAGCAGATAGCCAGAACCCCGGCGGATACGACCAATTTTCCCATCATTCCCGGCTTTTCTATTCTTCCTCTTACACTTTATTATAGCAAATCCTGTGCGAAGCGGACTTCCAGGGCAAGAGGAATTCTGCTGGGAAACGCTGTGCTGAATTAAGAACAAATGATAAACAATAGCATCAAAACTATCTCCATATTATAATACAAAACTCAGGCATGATTTTTGCTTTATTCCTGTCTGAATTTTTTATGTATAATGAAAGGCAATAAAGAGACAGTAATGACAGAGGAGATGGCTTTTCAGGGGTTTTCCAAGGAAACGGTAAGTTTTTTTAACCAGCTTAGAAGAAATAACAACAAAGAGTGGTTCGAGCGCCACAGGGACATTTATGAGGCTCATGTGCTGGAGCCCGCCAAGGCCTTTGTCTTGGCCATGGGCAAACGCCTGAGAGCAATATCCCCGAATATTATCGCCGTCCCCAAGGTCAATAAATCCCTGTTCCGCATCAACAGAGATACACGGTTCAGCCTCGATCCTTCCCCTTACAAGACCAACCTGGGCATCCTTTTCTGGGAAGGCAGCCGCTCCAGGATGAAGTGCTCGGGCTTCTATTTCCAGATCGAGCCCCCGAAATTGATCTTAGGTGTCGGGGTCTACATGTTCCCGGATCGGCTTCTTGACCGCTTCAGGAGGGCCGTTGTCCACCCCAAGTCCGGTAAGGAGCTTAGCCAAATTGTCAAGAAAATCTCAAAAATGGGAGAATTTGAGCTCGGGGGCAAGCATTACAAGAGAGTGCCGGCCGGGTTTGACCGCTCTCACCCGAACGCAGAACTTCTCTTGCACAACGGCCTGCACGCTGGCCGGGAGACAGATATCCCCAAAGAGCTTTTTACTCCCGGCCTGGTAGACTATTGTTTCGAAAAATATAAGCCTTTGGTCCCGCTCCATAAATGGCTTGTCGCCGTAACCGAAAGGACTTCTATCGCCTAGGTCAGACCGACAGGGCGAAGAGGAGCTGGGCCGGAAAGTAGGTTCCCAGAATCAATATCTCCGCCAGCCAAAACTGTTTCCTGAATTTATTGATCCCCCAAATCATTTCTGAAAAGACAAGCAAAATGCCGCCTATCATGACCAGAAGACTCATTTGATCGAGAAACCAGAGATGCCTGTTTATGGCCAGCCAGCCCACTAAAGAGACGACAAAAACATAGATAAGCACCGGAATCCGCGTCTTGTCCAGCCTGCTATAGAGGTATAGATAAACGACCGCCCCGACAGCCAGTATGATAAAAACGGGCAGGTAGGAGACGATCCGGATATTCCGGCTGAAGGCAAGAATATAGAGAATGTAGGCGGCCAAGAAGGACATCAGGCCCGGCTTAAAAAACTTGGTACCCGGGAGCATTATGAAAATGTCGCCCAGGAGAGAAAGGCACAGCCCGGACAGGACTAAATATGAATAAACGGACGGAGAGGCCGTCGTCCTTTCCCAGGCCAGCGAGACGACGAGCACCATCGTCAGCGGCTTGAAGGCGTAAAAGATGACCTTGTGTCCCTTGTACTTGCTGTAGATAGCAAAAAATGCCGAGATGGCGATGACGGTGACAGACAGCACCAGATTCATTTTTTCTGCTAATCCTGACTCCCGGCCAGGATCTTGAAATCTTCAAAAAGGCCGTAACCGACGACAGAGTATTTGGAGCCGGCTGGATATCCGCCCTCTTCGCCCTTCTGAAACATGCCCGGCCAGGCCATTCCGAGAGGCGGGTTATTGTGGTGCGGTCCGAGCGTGTTCTTCAAAGTGCCGTAGACGATGACACTTACCTTATTGGCTCCAGGGTTCAGATAGTCGGTAATGTCGAGCTCGAAAGGATCGAAGGCGATAAACCCGGCCGTCTTCTCCCCGACCTGGACTTCAGCCACGGAGCCTTTCCAGCTGCCGAGCTTTACCAAATAGCGCTCTCTATCAGCATTCAAGGATTCTATGCTCAAAGTCCTGGTGTAGGTCACGCCGTGCCCGAAGAGAGGCATCCCCTGCTCTGACCAGGGACCCAATCTAAGCGCCTCTTGCGGCACCAGCTTGAAGCCTTTCTCCTGGCCCTCCAGGTTGAAATCGCCGAGGAGATAGACCGGCTCGAGCTCTGTAAAAATGGTGAACGGAGCGGCCCCGAGAGAAATCTCGTTTTTTCCTGCAGCGGAGAACTTCCCGATTTCAAAAACGCCGAAAGCTCTGTCGAGCCACCACTTGCCAGAAACCGCCTCAACTTTGTTTCCGTTGACAGAGACTTGATAAAGCGCCGGCCGCTCGACGACAAGCTGGAGCGATGACAAGTCGACTCCGGGGCTCACAGTGAACCAGAAGGTGGCCTCAAAACCCGAGTCTGGTGGAAATGTGTTCAGGTCTATTATATTCGTCTTGTACTGAACGGCACTGTCCCAAGGATTACGGCCGAGGCCGTGAAACTCGAAAGTTTTGCGCTGCGCATCATAGAAATACAGGTCTTTCTCCAGCTTGTTTCCGAGACGAAGATCACAATAGTCGATGGTCAGGACATTTGGAAACAGCGGCCGAATCTCCGGCTCACTGAGCCCGGCCATCTCGCGCCAAGTCATTTCTTTCTCCGGAGTCTCCCCGGCTTTCTTCTTTCGCAGGCAGAAAAGAAGGCTGCCTCCGGGCGGGAGGCTATAGCTCACCTCCAGCTTTCCTTTTTGGAGCAAACATGGATAAGAAACGGTTCTTCCGGTGAAAGGATCCCATTTTTCTGCAGACTGGCCTCGGGCGGAAAACTTTCCGCTCGCAGCTTTCTCCGGGCTGATATTCACCAGAAAGACGAGCTCCGCATCGGCAAGCTCCCGGCGATGGTGGAAAAACATGGCCTTGTCGCCGTCAAAGTTCGAAAACTGAATGTCCCGGGAACAGGCCTCAGCCAGCCTGGCAACGGCAGCATTTTCAGCCAGGATAAGCCAGTTTTCCGGCTGAGCGGCGGCGAGCTCCGACGGTCTTTTTGACTCTTTCCCGTCGACAAACCGCGGTGCTTCGCCCAAACCCAGGATCGTCCCTCCCGTTTCAAGATACCGCGAAAAAAGTTCGACGGTCTGCTCATTCAGGTTGTCCAGGCCCGGCGGGAGGATGACAAAGTCATAGGTTCGTTCACCGACAACCATTCTTTTATTTTCGGCCCGGCCATGGTTCTTGAGGATATCCTCGCTCCCAAGGTCGTATTCAACCTGCTCCGCTTCGAGCCGGTTGATGAACTCCTGGAAATTGTCTCCCAAGGCCTTGAGTCGTTCCGACTGCGCGCCGGGGGAATAATACATCCAGGCGGTTGTCGTCGGCTCGAGAATGAGGATGCGATTTTGCTGCTCGCCGTTGCTCATGGCTACCGAAAGCCGCCCCAGGTAGTCGCCCATAACTTTATAGGCAGGCCACCACGGCTCATGATAGGAAAACGACTGCGGATGGTCGCGCTTGCGGGCGCCCATGATGGTGACATAGGAAAGATGCTGGTTGATGAAATTGACGCCGAGGGCAAACTCCCAGTCGGCGATCCGCTTCTGGTCATAAAGCGTCAGGTCCCAGCCCCCCGCGCCGTAGGTCTCGGACATCGTCCGGCGCCGGCCGAGCTGACTGGCCGCGCTGCGGATTTCCTTGACAGCCCGGGCGTTGCCGAACTGGGCATGCGGACCTGTCTCCCATTGGTTCATCAGGCAATCGATCCCCGGCATATGAGAATAGGCGGCCACAGCCAGATAATCCGGAGTCAGACTCGGAAAGGGCCATTCATGCTCCAGGTAATGGCCGGTCAGCCAGAGGTTGTTGGCGGCACAATAATCATGATACGGCTTGGCCCAACCTTCGACGAAAAGGTCGAGCAAGGTCGCATAATAGTTGTGGCGGACGGTCGGCCAATCGCCAGTCTCTTCAAAGAGCGAAGGGAGGTGAAGCCGCAGGTCATAACCCCATTTCTCCTGGAATTTATCGAAGAGCGCCGGGGTGAAGTTGACCGTGTCCTCGGCCAACACGGGACCGATGTGCGCCTCGTCCTCGAAGCTTCCTGGGACTGTGGCTCCAAATTCGTCCCCGATGGCCCGCTTATAGGCATTGAGGGTGATGTCTAAAAACTTGTCCGTGACGTCGCGGCGCATGAGGTCGACATACGAAAACCCGCCAAACCAAGGTGAGGGGGTCGCTTTCTTGACCGTGAAAATAAAATAACTTCCCGGGCCGAGCGTCTGGCCTGAGCCCGGCTGCGTTGCGGCCTGAGTGATATCTTCAAACCCAGAATCGGTTTGTCGAACGATGAGGAGCGGCTGCTCTGCAAAAGAAGCGGGGAGTTCCTGGACTTTTGTCCTTTGCAGGCCCAAACCTACCGAATCAGGCATTTCCGCGGGCACGTGCCCCCCGGCAAACCCGGAGGGATAGGAATTCTCATCGTAAATCCAGACTTTCAGGCCCAGGCTTTTTCCCACAGCCACGGCGTATCGGCACAAAGAGAGCCACTCCTCAGAAAGATAGGGCGTAATCAGTCCTGGCCGGGGATGAATAAAAACTCCGCCGAGGCCATGGGCCTTGAAATCCGTGAGCTGCGTCTCAATCTGCTCTTTGGTCACGCGGTCATTCCAGACCCAAAGAGGCGCACTGCGGAATTCAGCCGGAGGGTCGACAAAAATGTTGAGGACTTCGGCGTACGAATCGCCGGCCGCTCTTTTCTGGCAACTAAAAGAAAATAAAGAGATGGTCAGAAGCAGCACGCTCAGCCAAACATTTGCTTTAAGGATTTTTCCGGGCATACTCCTCTCCCCATAGATTGTGGTTTTTGACTCCTGATTCCCCGATTGGGCAAGCCATTGGTTTGTATCTTAAACAATCCGGACAGGGAAAAACAAGACTTATTTTTGGAGAGAAATGCCCCGACTTATTTTGGCTCGATGGTAGCAGAAAAGCTGGCGGAGAGGGTGGGATTCGAACCCACGGTCCCGGCGTTCACCAGGACAATCGCTTAGCAGGCGATCCTGATCGACCACTCCAGCACCTCTCCGCAGACGCCCGACAAGCGAGGCTATTTTAGCATGTTTCGAGTTGACTTTAAAGCCAAAAACGGGCCCAGAATCATACCATGGCGGAGGGAGAGGGATTCGAACCCCCGTTCCGGAGAACCGGAAAGCGGTTTTCAAGACCGCCGCCTTCAACCACTCGGCCATCCCTCCACGAGGTCTCTCTATTTTACCCGCAGACTGAAGGCCCTGCAAGCTTAAAAAGGCTTCCCTGCTTTTGATTTCCGGATCAGAAATGGCGGCGATTTTTCTTGGTCCGGCTTAGTTAGGGCTTTATTCCTGAGACTTTTATGCTCGTGACAGAAGCTGCAATTTTTTCGATTTGACCGGAGGATAAACGCAGGTCCGCGATAATGGCTGCTGCCGTCGGACCGTCAGCCAAGGATTCGGCAGGAAAAACGGCCTCGTCGACAATCTTCACCTCCTCAAACCCGGCCTCTTTGACGGCGAGCAGGTATTCGTGCTTCAAGGCAGCGCCTGAAAGACAGCCGACATACAGCTCCAAGGACTGCTTGATCCTCTCCGGGAGTTCCTGCAATAAGACGATGTCCGAGATCATGATCCTGCCGCCGGGTTTAAGGACGCGGAAAGCTTCGCTGAAAGCCTTTTTCTTGTCGGGAACGAGGTTGATGACACAATTGGAAATCACCACATCTACAGAATTATCTTCAACGGGAAGGTTCTCGATTTCCCCGAGCCTAAACTCGACATTCTTGTAGCCGCCTTTTCTGGCATTTTGCCCGGCTTTCTCGACCATCTCCGGCGTCATGTCTACACCGATGATTCGTCCGCTTGCTCCGACCTTGTTCGCCGCCAGGAAGCAGTCGAACCCGCCGCCCGCACCGAGGTCGAGCACAGTCTCCCCCTCTCGCAACGATGCCAGGGCGATCGGATTCCCGCAGCCCAGCCCCATATCCGCGCCTTCAGGCACAGATTGAATGTCTCGCTCGGCATAGCCAATCCGCGTGCTGATATCCTGAGCCGTCTCAGGCGTGCCGCAGCAAGAAACGTCCGGGCAGCAGGAACTTTTTTGTCGAGCGACTTTGCCATAGGCTTTTTTGACAACTTCTTTGATCTTTCTATCTTCCATCGGAAACCTCCTCTCTCATTTCCCCGAAATTTCTTTCATCATGGGCCCGAGCATGTCTCTGACCATCTTCCCGAAATCGTCAGATTTCATCAAAGACAGACAGCAGACCTGTCCGCCTTTCTCCCATGTCACCACGGCCAGCTTGTCCCCTGCCCGAATGCCTGCTTTCTCCCGAATTTCCTTCGGCAGGACCATCTGCCCCCGATCATCGATGCTGACCAGCGACTCGACTCGGCAGCACCCCAGGTTCTTGGCGCTTGTCCGCGCTTCCCTGTCTTTCTTTTTTCTTTCTTTCAAACTCATCTCCTCAAACTGCTAATTTTTGATATATCTAATTATTCTGATATTTCAGATATGTCATATTGTACTGATTAAAGTCAAGCCTTTTTTTATTCGAGGAGAGGGAACTTAAGGTCAGCCGGGAGGCGTGAAGTCAGCCTATCTTCTCGAGCCCGTCCAGGTAAGGATGCAGGGCTGCGGGGATGACGACCGAGCCGTCTTCCTGCTGGCGGGCTTCCAGGACGGCGCTCACCGTCCGGCCGACCGCCACTCCGGAGCCGTTCAAGGTGTGGACGAATTCCGGTTTGGCTTTGGGCTCGGGGCGGAAACGGATATTGGCCCGCCTGGCCTGGAAATCCGTGCAGTTCGTCACCGAAGAGATTTCCCGGTATTTTTTCTGGAAGGGCAGCCAAATTTCAAGGTCATATGTCTTGGCCCCGGCAAACCCCAGGTCGGCGGTGCACAAGGCCACGACGCGGTAGTGCAACCCCAGCCTTTTCAGGACTTCTTCAGCGTCCAGGGTCATTTTTTCCAGTTCCTCGAAAGAGCGCTCCGGAGTCGAAAAAACCATGAGCTCGACTTTGTTGAACTGGTGCTGCCGGATGAGCCCCCTGATATCTTTGCCATAGGAGCCCGCCTCGCTGCGAAAACAGGGCGTATAGGCAACAAATCGCTGCGGAAGCACCCCCCCATCCAGGATCTCATCCCGGTACAGATTTGTCAGAGGAACCTCGGCCGTGGGGATCAGGTACCAGTGTCTGCCCTTCAGTTTGAACAGATCCTTCTCGAATTTGGGCAGGTTTCCCGTTGCGGTGAGGCTCTCGGCGTTGGCGATAAAGGGCGGAATAACTTCCCGATAGCCTTTTTCTCTAGTGTGAAGATCCAGCATGAAGTTGATCAGGGCCCTCTCGAGACGCGCCCCGGCTCCCGAATAAACAGTGAAGCGCGAGCCGACGATCTTGGCGGCTCTCTCAAAATCCAGGATGCCGAGCCTCTTTCCTATTTCCCAATGGGGCAGCACGGGAAAAGTGAATCTGGGCTTTTCTCCGAAGCGCCGCACTTCTACATTGTCGTCCGCGCTCCTTCCTTCAGGCACCGATTTATCGGGCACGTTGGGAATCCGCAGAAGGATCTTGCGGAGGTCTCCGTCGAGCACCTTGAGCTCCCCTTCCAAACGGTCGAGTTCCTCTCCGACCTTTTTCATATCTGCAATCAACGATGCGGCGTCCTTCCCTTCTCTCTTCGTCCTGGCGATGAGCTCGGAAGCTCTGTTCTTCTCCGCGCGGAGGTCCTCGACCCGTTTCAGGGCTTTCTTCCGGTCTTCGGCGACCCCGATCAATTCATCGAGGTCGAGGCGGAGCCCCCGAGCGGCCATTTTCCGGAGGACATATTCCCTGTTTTCGAGGATAAATTTTAGGTCCAACATTGGCGCTGATTATAGCACAACTCCTGGTATTTTTGAAAAACACCACTCTCCTGAACAAATTCCCCGCGCTGTCCCGGCAGGCGTACTTAATAGGAAGCATATCCCTTCACCAAGCTAAAAAAATCCTGGAAACAGGAATGTATCCTTCTCAATCTTTTCGCTTGTCAGGCAGCGACTGCTTGTGTATATTTACGGCTAACTGAGGAAAAACCTGTGAGCCGTTGGTTTGCTTCGTTCACCTCCCCAATGGACAAGCTCTATGAATTTGACCGGGAGCCTGTCTCTCCGGATAAGCTCCAAACGGGCGGAAAATTCGCCGGCCTTTTTGCCGGTGAGCATGTGGCCGCGACCGAGTTTGTCATCGGCGCCTTCTTCGTCCTCCACGGCGTCACGGCTAAAGATTTGCTCAGCGGGCTTTTGGCGGGCAATTTGCTGGCCGTCCTTTCCTGGACATTCATCTGCGCGCCGATCGCTATCCGAACCCGCCTCACGCTCTACTGGTATCTTAGGAAAATCGCCGGGCCCGGTCTGACCTTCATTTACAATCTCGCCAACGCCGTTCTTTACTGCATTTTGGCGGGAGCCATGATCGCCGTCTCGGCCACGGCCGTAGGACTCGGGTTCCGGATCAAGATTCCCTCGCTCAACGCCGTCTTCCCCAACAGTGTGGGCTGGGTTCTGCTGACTTTTGCCATCGGGGCTCTATTCACGATCCTGGCCATCCTTGGGTTTGAAAAAATCAGCCGGTTCGCCGAGGTCTGTTCGCCGTGGATCTTCGTTGTCTTTATCGCCGGCGCCATCGCTATGCTCCCGCGGCTGGGCGTCCATCCCCAACTCGATAATCTCTGGGAAATAGCCAAGACCAAAATCTGGAACGGCACAGCACTCCAAGGACAGGAGAAATTCGGCCTCTGGCACGTCATGTTTTTTGCCTGGTTCTGCAACCTGGCCATGCACGTCGGGCTTTCCGATATGGCCATCTTTCGCTTCGCTAAAAAATGGACCTACGGCCTCTATTCAGCCTTTGGAATGTATCCCGGCCATATGCTCGCCTGGATCTGCTCAGGAATCATGGTCGCTGCTGTTGGCCGCGAGATGAACCCCGGGCTCATGGCCTTTGAGGCGGCAGGGCTGGCCGGAGTGGCCGGGGTTGCCCTGGCCGGCTGGACAACGGCCAACCCGACTCTCTATCGGGCAGGGCTGGCTCTCCAGGCGATTACCCCGAACTGGCCGCGCTGGAAGATCACTCTCGCAGCCGGGTTTATCACCACAGTCCTTTCTTGTTTCCCGGTCTTCTTCATGAAACTGCTCGATTATGTTGCCATTTACGGGCTTGTGCTCATGCCCATCGGAGCTATAGTTTTTGCCGAGCACTGGCTCTTTCCTCTCCTGCGGATCGAACAATACCGGACCGAAAAGAAAAACCGGGTTTTCAACTGGCCGGCGCTTGCCGTTTGGACCGGGACTCTCGTCGCCTGCTTCTTTATGCCCATCCACCTTTACTTCCGCTGGCTTCCGGGCTACTTCATCGCTCTTATCTCTTATATTATTCTCCAGGCCTTCAGGAGAAAATAGGATGCAGAAAATGCTTTTGGCCGTTCTCTCTCTCGCCAGTCTAAGTCTCTGCCTGATTTCTGCCATCCTCCACTTTTTGGGACATCTCTCCAACGAGAGTTATAAGGTTATTTTCCTGGTCGCTTCGGCCGGCTGGTTCATCTTGGCCGCGCTTTGGGCCAGGAAAAGAAAACGAGCCTGACCGTCAATCCTTGATAAACGACAATATCACTCACCTGAAAGCTCCAGGCAATAGCGGCCCGAGCCGACCTGAATAAGGAAAAGGGAGTCGCGCTGCTCAACCCTGGATATGCCCTGAACGCCGGGATGAAAGCCCTGGCTGTCCCAAAGAATCTGTGCGCCCTCCTTGATGACAATGTTCCTCAGGTTGAATTTCGGGAGGAGGACTTCGGCCTCGCTACCCACAGGGATGACCGCCTCGAGGTGAACGTTTTGTTCGCCGCGCGACCAGGAGGAAGAGACGACGCCCCGCACCGTGCGCAGGGAGCCTGAGGCGAAACGAAGGTCTCTCACCATCTGAGGCGCGATTCTGATTTTTTCAAACCCGACGGTGTCTGGAGCAAGGTTGATCCCCGCCAGAGCTTTATAGAGCCAGGACCCGACGCTTCCAAACATCGGATGGTTGTGGGAATTCATTGACGGTCCCTGGCGCAACTGCCATAGCTCCCAGAGAGTCGTGGCGCCGTTTTCGATCATGTACCCCCAACTTGGGTAAGTAGTCTGCGTGGCGATATCGTAAGCCAGGTCCGAAACGCCCGTTCTGGTCAAGAGCTCCATGATGTATTTCGTCCCGATAATGCCTGTCCTCAAATGGGAATTGTTCTTATAAACGATATTATCAAACAGGTTTCCCCAGACAGCGCCGCGCACGGGCTGGGGAGCCAAATCCAGGAAGAGCGGCAGGACATTGGCTGTTTGAGTGCCGTTGGCATAGCTGTTTGTTTTCGGGTCAAAGTATTCTTTATGGAAAGCCGTTTTGATCGTGTCGGCCAAGGCGCTGTAAATTTTGCCGTCCTGGTCTTTTCCCAGGACTTTCGCCATTTCTGCAAGAATTTTAACGTCATAAAAATAATAGAAGGAGGAGACGATGCTCCCGGGAGTTTTGTCCACGGCCACCCAATCTCCGTAGTAGGAAAATTTGACCAACCCGTTTTCTGCCCGCGAACGCAGGTATTCTACGTATTTCTTTATGCCCTCATAATGCTCCTCCAGGATCCGCTTGTCGCCGTAATACTGATACATATACCAGCAGATAAGAGGGTAAGCTGTTCCCCAGGCCGGGTCAGCGGGACGCTGGCCCCCGATGTGAGGGACCGTATCCGTGATCGTCCCTTTCTCATCCTGGACGTCGCGGATATCGCGGAGGAAATTTGTATAAAAAGCGGCCATGTCAAAATTGTACATGGCTTCTTCGGCTGTGCCCTGCGCGTCGCCCATCCAGCCCATCCTTTCGTCGCGCTGGCAGCAATCGGTGGGAATGCTGTGGAGGTTCGACGTCTGTCCCCAGACGATAATACGCTGGAGGCTGTTCAGGATGGGCTTCGAGCAGGAAAAACTTCCTGCGGGCTCCACGGCGGTATGGACGACGCGGCCCCGAATCGTATTCACGGCAGGAACTCCAGGATAGCCGGTCAGTTCGACATAACGGAACCCGTGATAGGTGAAGCGGGGCTCCCAGACCTCTTCTCCTCCGCCCTTCAGGATATAAACGTCCTCCGCGCGAGCACCGCGGAGGTTTTCCTGGTTGATCATTCCGTTATCATGGAGAAGCTCGGCAAAACGCAACTTCATGGTTGTGCCGCGCGGCCCCCGGACACGGAGCTGAGCCCGGCCGCTGAAATTCTGCCCCATGTCGAAAATAAAAACGCCAGCCGTCGGGCTCATCATCTTCAACGGCACAATCGTGTCCACAACCCGGATCGGCGGCATCATCTGCGAAGAGAGCTCACCCTTGGGTCCGTCGACCACATTGACATTGCTCCACCGGCTGTCATCAAATCCGGGGCGGTCCCAGCCCGAAGTCTCGAGCCGGGCATCATATGTTTCGCCGTTGTAGATGCTGTCTGAAACAACAGGCCCGTCCATTCCCTTCCAGGAGGCGTCGCTCACGACTTCGATTTTGCCCCCGTCTTCAAGCTCGATATTCATCTGGAGAAGAAGAACGTTTGCTTTATACCATCCCTGGCCGAGCATCACCGCCACAGCGTTAGCCCCAGGCCGGAGATATTCTGTAATATCATAGGTGACATAAAGAGCCCTTTTATCGTAAGTCGTCCAGGCAGGGTCGAGGACATTCCGGCCGACTTTGCGGCCGTTCAGCCGAAGTTCGTAATAGCCAAGACCGCAGATATAAGCCCTGGCGCTCGCCGTGCCTTTGTCGAGATTGAATTCTTTCCTAACCTGGTTTTTTCCGCTGATCCACTTCCCTTTCCATTCAGCGCGCGAAAAAAGACCGGTATCAAAACGGGCCGACTGGCTGAAAGGGCTGACCCGGCCATCTTTATCCCAATAGCGGACTCTCCAATAATAGGTTCGGCCGCTGGAGAGGGGCGTGCCGTCATAGATCACCTGCGTGGAACCCGGTGAACTGACTTTGCCGCTATTCCACATATCGCCTTTCTCAGCGTCGGGCTGTATCGAAACCAGAATCTCGTAAGCCGACTGGCTCTGACCGCGGCCGCTGTGCTCGAGCACCCAGGAGAACCGCGGCTGCCGGACATCAACTCCCCTTGGGTTGGTCAGGTATTCACAGCGGAGCCCGGTAGGCGCTTGAGGGCCTTGCGCCTCCTCCTGCGCCATGGCCAAGATGAATCCTGTCAGAATGAAAATTGTCAAAACCAGGATACGAAACCGGAGAGAGGTGATCATATGGGCCTCCTTTAGAAAAGGTGGGGAATATGTACCGATTTTAGAAAATCTTAGCCATATCCCCAATTTTTCCTGCCCTATTTTATCAAATCAAAAGAGCCGATGGAAAGTATCTCTTGAAAAATTTGAGACGGGGCTTGTCGCCAGCCGCACCGGGTTCTTGTCGCTCTGTCAAGGATAAAGACCTGACCCCATGAAATGGGTTTGACAATCCACCGAGGGAAATTAGAATATACAGGGATGTTCAAGAACAGGACCATCTATATCTTTCTCTCCGCGGCTATCTCGATCGCGCTGCTCTGGCTCTTGTTCTCCCAAGTCAAAACCCAAGACATTGTCCAGGCGATCTCTCATATCTATATTCCGGCCGTCCTGACCTACATAGCTGTCGCGCTCCTCGGCGCCTGGCTTCGCGCCTGGCGCTATAAGTGGCTCCTCAAGCCTCAGCCGATAAGCTGGGCAAACATCCTTATGGTCACGTTTATCAGGAACAGCCTCATCGACCTTCTCCCGGCCCGGCTCGGGTCGCTCTCCTATATCTACGTTCTCAACAAAAGGCTGAATTTCGCCTTTGAGACGGCCACGTCCACTTTTGTCCTGGCTTTTTTCCTCGACTTTCTGACGCTAGGCCCGTTTTTAATCGCGGCCGTGATGATTGTCGGCCTGGGCACAACGGTCATCTCCACGCCTGCGCTCCTGGTGATATCACTCCTCTTCTTCATGATCATCTTCTTTATTCTTTGGAAGATCATCCCCGTTTCGAGGTTTCTCCTGTCGATTTACCAGCAAGCTTTAAACGTGTTGAAGAGCGGGGACAAGAAATTCGCCAAGATATCAGTGGCCAAATTTCAATTGACTATCGCCAGCCTCTCCCAAATCAACGCCAGAAAAATCTATGTCCCGGTTGTCCTTCTTTCTTTCCTCATCCGATTGGCCAAATATATCTCCCTCTATGCTTTGTTTTTTTCATTGCTGCGAAGCCAAGGGTTTTCCCTTCCTGAGCTGAGCTTCTGGAAATTCATTTTGGGAATAAGCGGGGCCGAGCTGACCTCAGCTCTCCCCATCAAAGGCCTGGCCGGGTTCGGGACCTGGGAATCGGCCTGGGTCTTGACGTTCAGGCTGATGAATTTTGACCCCCGCCTGGCCATCATTTCAGGCATAGGGATTCATCTTTTATCCAACATCTTCGAATATTCCCTGGGCATTGCCAGCATCCTGATCCTGGCCTGGCCCTATCTTGGAAAAACAAGGAAAAAAAATGATAGCCTTTGAAGATCATTTCCATCTGTTGAAGACGGAGCTCGAAAAAATCCTGGATACCGCTTTGTCCAAAGGTGGAGATTTCGCCGAGTTATACCTCGAATATAGGGTTTACAGCTTCATCAACATGGAAGAAGACATCATCAAAGAGACGGCGGAAAGCATCAGCCTCGGCCTGGGAATCCGGGTTCTCTCGGGTGAAATGACAGGATATGGATACACCAATGACCTCTCCTCCGAAAAAATCAACAAAGCTGCTCTCTCCGCTGCGTCCATCGCCTCTCGGAGGGGGGGCAAAAATTTCTTCCAATTCAAGAAAGTTAAATCGAAAGCGAATGTTTATGCGGTGAGCGATCCTCTCCACACGACGGATTTGAAGCAAAAAATTGATTTGGTCAAGGAGGCCTATCTGGCCTGCCAGAAAAGCGCTGCCAAGATTAAAAAAGTGAAGGTTCTGTTCCAGGACCACGTCCAGCATGTCTCCATCATAAACTCCGAGGGGTTGATATCTGAGGACGCCCGCCCGCAGGCAAAGCTTGTCTGCTATGCCGTCGCCGAGAAGGACGGCCGCAAGGAAATCGGATATTCCGGAGGAGGAGGAAGGGTCGGCCTGGGATACTTCAGTCAGGTTCTCACCCCAAAACAGGTTGGCCAGGAAGCAGCAGAGGAAGCCTTAAGGCTTCTCGAGGCGGTCGAAGCGCCCGCAGGAGAGATGCCCGTGGTTCTTGCGCCGGGACACAGCGGCGTCCTCGTCCATGAGGCCGTCGGACATCTTCTCGAAGCCGACTTCAACCGGAAAAAGACATCCATCTTCTGGGACAAAATGGGCCAAAGAGTCGGCTCTCCCCTCGTGACCATCTACGATGACCCCACCATACCTTCATTCCGGGGTTCCTACAACCTCGACGACGAAGGGACCGTCCCGCGAAAAACTCTCCTTATCGACAAAGGCATCGTAACTTCATATCTTCAGGACCGGCTGTCGGCGCGGCTGATGAACCTCCCTCTTACCGGGCACGGCCGGCGCCAGGATTATACCTGCGCGCCCATTCCCCGCATGTCCAACACCTATATCGAAAGAGGCCAGGATGATCCCGGGGAGATCCTCAAATCGGTCCGCCGCGGCATCTATACGGAAAAATTCGAGGGCGGCCAGGTTGAGGACTCGGGAAAATTCACTTTCACCATTAGCTCAGGCTATCTTATCGAGGAAGGCCGGCTGACCGCGCCGATCAAACAGGCCACGCTCATCGGCACGAATATCGACATCCTCCGGAAGATCGAGATGGTCGGCCACGACCTCGCCTTCGGCCTGCAGACAGGGACCTGCGGCAAGGAGGGACAGGAAGTGCCCGTGGGCGACGGCTGCCCGACGATCAAGATCTCCGAGATGACGGTGGGAGGCAGGACATGAACGAGAATTTCAAGACAGCCGATCTTAGCGGACTTGCGCAAAATCTTGTCGCCTTCGCCAAGTCGAGCGGGGCGGACGAGGCGGAGATTACGATCGGCGACGGCTACGAGTTCAGCGTCGATGTCAGGCTGGGCAAGATCGAAAACCTGGTCGAGGCCGGCTCAAGGCACCTCGGCCTCAAAATCATCAAGGACATGAAAACAGCCTATGCGACTTCTTCAGACTTTGCTGAGGAAACACTGAAACATCTTATCCGGAACGCCATCAGGCGGGCGGCTTTCGGCAGCCGAGATGAGTGTGCCGGCCTTCCGCCCACCGCACCTGAAAAAATCGACGGCGCTTCTTTGAACCTCTTTGACCCCGAAATAAAAGACCTCGATGCCGCCATAAAAATCCATCTCGCCCTGGAAACGGAGCGGATAGCCCTCGAGGACAAAAGGATCACCAACTCGCATGGGGCAAGTTTTGTGACGAATGAGGTCACAACGGTCCTGGCCAATTCTAGCGGATTTGTCGGTTCCTACGATCAAACGTTTTGCAGCCTGAGCGTCGGGCTTCAGGCCGGCGGAACGGACGACAAAGTCGAGGACTACTGGTTTTCCGCGGAAAGATTTTTCAAGGGTTTGGAGAGTCCCGAAGAAATCGCCAAAAAGGCGGTCGAAAGAACGGTCCGGCAGCTCAACCCCAGAAAAATTCAGACCCAGACCGTGCCTGTGATTTTTGAGCCCTCGATGACGGCCTCGCTCTTGGGCTTTTTATTTGCCTGTATCTCGGGAATGGCTGTTTACCAGAAAGTCTCTTTCCTCGCGGACAGGCTGGGCGAGAGAATCGGGAACGAAAAAATCACCGTCATTGACGACGGCCTGATACCCGGCAAGTTGGGTTCGCGGCCTTTCGACAGTGAAGGCATCCCCAGTCAAAAAACGGCCGTTCTCGAGAAAGGTAGGCTCTCCAGTTATATCTGCAACACGTACGCCGCCCGCAAGCTGAAGCTCCGATCCACGGGAAACGCCGACGGAACCGGAGTCAGCCCGAACAATTTCTATCTTGTCCCTGGCTCCAAGCCTCCTCAGGACATCATTTCCTCCACCAAAAAAGGACTTATCCTCGTCCGGACGATCGGCCACGGCCTTAACCCTGTGACGGGAGATATCTCGCGCGGGGCTTTTGGATTATGGGTTCAAGACGGAGAAATCGCCTATCCTGTTGCCGAAATCACCATAGCCGGAAACCTGGAGAAGATTTTGAATCAGGTCGAAATCGTCGGAAACGACCTCGAATTCCGCACCGCCGTTTGCGGCCCGACAATCAAGGTCGGAGAGCTCACCGTCGCCGGCGAATAAAGTCAGGAAAATTTATTGAAATGAACGATGTCTTTCAAGTTTCTTTTAGGAACATGAAGGATGCCTTTTTCATCCTTCCAGTATTTTACAAAATCCATGAGCTCCTCGGGCACAGGATTCTCGGCGGGATAGCCAAGAGCAAGGACACAATCTACCTTGTAGCTCCCTGGAATCACCAGGATTTCAGCTACTTTTTCCCTCTCAACGGAGATCAGCCAGCAGGACCCCAGTCCCTCTTCCCAGGCAGCCAGGATCATATTCTCCATGGCGGCGCCAACATCATTTTCATAACCTTTTTCCCGCACGCTTAAGTTGACCAAAGAAACAATATAAGCCCTGGGCTCATGCCCGGGTTTCGGGTTGCCCTCAGGCGCGATGTAGCCGGCCCAGCGGAGGCAGGGGAATATCCTTTGGCGGGTCTTTTCGTCATCAACAACGACAAATTCAAGAGGCTGGAGATTTCCGGCCGAAGGAGCCAGCCTGGCCGCGTTGACCAGCTTCTCAAGAACAAGGCGGGAGATCGGAACGGGTTTGAATTGGCGGATTGTCCGACGCGAAACGATAATGTCGTATAGGCTCATCAGGTTTATCCTAGGGCCAAAATAGCCTTCAGCTTATCGGCATACAGCCGGCCGCGCTCGTCCGGCGTGACCATATCGATCTCCTGTGGACCCGAGATTCCCAGCCCAAGCTCGACTGCTCTCTTAATCTGCTCCTGTTCAAATATCTTCGTGGTCATGATGGCGTCGTTCGAACCCAGCTCCTTCAAGACGGCGATGCCAACGGCATCCACGGCGATGCGGTCGGTACCTCCGATGAAAACGTCTGCCTGGGCCTTCTTGCCCGTAGAAGGGCCGCCGTCCACAAAGGCATCCAAGCCATCCATGACGATCAGCCGGGGCGAGTAGCCGGTATTGATCTCGGCAATCATTTTTCTCTGGTCCGGAGAACTATGGAGCTCGCGCATCAGCCTTTTGGGCGTCAACCCGACGGACAGTTTGAGCGACATGGTAAAGATTCCCCCGTACTGATGCGTCTTCAGGCAGCAGGTGGAAACCAGATATTCGGCCTCGACGGCCGGCCTGGGGATATAAAAGCCCTTCGACCAATGACTTCCCGGCGGGTCGAAGTGAACCCAGTCCGCTTCCGGAAGCTCCTCGAAATTCAGGACATCGAAACCGAGCTCTCTGGCCAGGGTTTGTATTCCCTTGTCCTCCAGGACTTTTTGTGTCAGGGGCGGACCGCTCCTCTCCCCGACTGTTATCCCTTTTGCACCTCGCCTTTTTATTTCCTGGATAAGGGCAGAGAGCGTGTCGTTATGCGTGGATGCAGGAAAAGGGTCGGCACTGTTGAAGTTCGGCTTGAGAAAAACCTTTTTCCCTTTCAACAGCGAAGGCTCGAGCAGCTCGAAGACCTCTTTGACAGCTTTCTGCCGGTCCTGCGTCCTGATAACGGCAACCTTGGTCTTCTTTTCAGCGGTTTCTGCTACGAGGCCACTGAAGCGCAAGGCCGGCACTGCGGCCAACCCGGCAATCGACGTTTTTATAAAATCGCGTCGGTTGATCGATGGAAAACTTTTTCGGCTCATTGCCTTCCCTTTTATTGAGTTTTCGATTTTATCATGTCCCGGCAGCATAATCAATTTTTTTGGGCGAAGGAGCTCTGAGGGTGAAGAGAATGTTGAAGAGGAAGAGCAGCGCCCCGGCAAAAAGATACATCTTCCTGTAGCCGAAGAGGTCTGAAATCCAGCCGAAGAAAGGCGACCCCAGGCCCATGCCGATATCGAAAAGGGAAAGATAGAGACTGAGGGCGAACCCCTTGTTCTCGCGGCCGAGGATATCGATGATATAGGTGCTGAGGGCCGGGAAAATCAAGCCCTGGCCAAACCCGCCGACAAATCCTGTCAAAAGAAACATCCAGGGGCTGCGGACCTGGGAAATCAGAAGGCAATTCAGGCTGATGATGACGGCGGAAGGAAAAATGACCTGCTTCCGGCCGTAACGGTCGGAGATGTCGCCTATCCAGAGGCGCGTCAGGATGGCGGCAACGGAAAAAGTTACAAAAAATGGCCCGATTCTTTCTATGGGTATGGATCTTCCAAAAAGGGCGATGAAATAGACGACGGCGCTCCTGACGGCGCCGTGAAACACGGGCAGGGACCCGATGAGAAGAAGCGTCAGAATAGAGAATTTCTTCAGCGGGTTGTCCCTGGGCCGTTCTTCAGGAAGCCGCGTCCTGGCCACCTCCTTTGTGCCCAGGATGCAGAAAAAGGCGGCCAGCAGAAAACCTGAACTCGCCAGGAAAAGACCTCTGAACCCGAACAGGTTGACGAGCTCCTCGGCCAGGACAGGACCCAAGGCGCTGGAGATGAGGCCGGCCACGCCTATGATGCCCATCGAATGGGCCAGCTTCTCCACCGGCGCCAGGTCTGAGCTGATCGTGATCGTGGCGGTCATGCTGATGCCCCAGCCGAGCCCGGTCAGAGCCCGCAGAGCGATCGGGAAAAGGCCGGCATCCTTGATGAAATTGAACAAGGGCATAGCCAGGATCAGAAGCCCGATCCCGGCGAGGGAGAGTTCTTTTCTGCCGCGGACGTCAATCAGGCGGCCGAAAAACGGACGGACAAAAATCGCCATGAGGCTGTGCACGCCCATGATCAGTCCCACGCGGCTCTCGGGCGCGTGAAATTGCCTGAAATAGAGCGGAAAAATGAAAAACAGGCTAATGCTCATGTACAGGAAAAAATAACCGAACAAGGACAGAAAAAAATTCCTGTTCCAGAAGGTTTCTCTCTGAGCCATTTTTCTTAGAGATTGGTCGCGGAATAGCTTTTCAAGAGGCTTAGTTTATCCAAAAGATTCCTGGGCGTAAAGTGAGCAGCAGAAGAAGAGAGGAATGCTGGCTGTTTTGGTTTGGGATATTTAGCAAAAGGGGAATAATGAAGGAGGGTTATTATCCAAACCTTGCACAGCCAGCCAAGCAAGGTCTTGATTCTATTATACAGGACTTTCGCCAAAAAGCAATCCGCGTTTCGCTAGCCCCTGACCCCAGGATTCTGTTTCTCATGCACATAAGGAGCGGTCGCTGTTCGGATAAAGTAATGAATCCATCAGGGCCTTGGCTTTTTGGGTCAGGACCTCCCAGTTTTCGGCCTCAATTGCCTTTTTATCCAGGAGCGCTGTCCCGATGGCGACGCAGCAAGCTCCGTTTTCGATAAATTCCCGGGCGTTCTCGATGCTGACCCCGCCCGTCGGCATTAACCGGATCTGCGGAAGAGGCCCCTTAAGATCTTTAAAGTATTTTGGCCCCACAGACGTCGCCGGAAAGACCTTGACCACGTCCGCGCCTCCCTCCCAGGCAGCGACGATTTCTGTCGGAGTGAAGGCTCCAGGCGCAACGAACCTGTCGTATTTCCGGCAGACGTTTATCATCTCGAAATTCGTTATCGGGGAGACGATGAAGTCAGCCCCGGCGCGGATCGCCTGAAGGGCCGTTTCCGGGTCGAGGACCGTGCCAGCGCCTATAAGAGAATCAGCAGACTTTTTCTTAGACATGGCGGCGATGACCTCGAGGGCGCGAGGCGTGGTCATGGTGATCTCGATCGCTTTCATTCCGCCCTTCTTGACAGCTTCCACGACCTTGGCCAATTTCTCGGCATTGGCCATCCGGATCACGGCGATGGCTTTTGTGGATAAAATGACGTCGAGAACTTCATCTTTTCTCATTTTGGCCTCCCATCATCCTGTTTTATCTCTGGACTCGGCCTGATTTGCCGCCCTGCCTCAAACCTAAGACTTCCTTTTCTGTGACCAGGTTAAAATCGCCCGGGATCGAATGCTTGAGGCAGGATGAAGCGATGGCGAATTCAAGCGCCTGCTCATCATCGGGGAAAAGGTCAAAACCGTGGATCAGCCGGCGGCAAAAGCGTCGCCGCTGCCGATTCGGTCAACGATGTCCGTGATCTCATATGTGGTTCCGGCCATGAATTTTTCGGGGGGCCTCAGGACGGCCGACCAGCTGTTGTGATCGGCGGAATGGCTCTCTCGCAGGGTAATGGCCACTTTGCTGAGGTTGGGGAATTGTTCCAGGACTTTGGCCGTCAGCTTTTCGTAGGCCCGGACATCGATCCTCCCTCCCTCGATATCGGCCTCGGCCTTAAAGCCCAGGGATTTCTGGCAGTCTTCCTCATTGCCGATACCGACATCAGCAAACTTGACGATCTCCCGCACGACCTCGGGAGCGGGCTTTCCGTACTTCCACAGCTTGCCTCTGTAGTTAAAGTCCAAGGAGACAACAAGCCCTTTTCCTTTGGCTTTTTTCATGGCTTCGAGCGTCAAATCAGCCGCCGATTGACTGACGGCCGGCGTGATTCCCGTGGCGTGGAGCCAATCCACGCCGTTAAGAGCTTTGTCCCAATCGATATCGCCTGTCCGAGCTTCGGCCATGGCTGAGTGCTCTCTGTCATAGACGACTTTCGACGGCCGCTGGTTCGCTCCGGTCTCGGCAAAATAGATGCCCAGCCTATTCCCCTGCCGGAGGATGAAGTCTGTTTCCACTCCCCGTCTCCGCAGCTCGGCGACAGCCGCATCGCCGATATCATTTCGAGGGATAACCGAAATATACCTGACAGCGTGGCCGAAGAGAGCGAGCGAGATAGCCACGTTGGCCTCCGCTCCTCCGAAGCGGGTCACAAAAGAGGATGACTGGAAAAGCTTCTCCTGTCCGGGCGGAGAAAGCCTGAGCATGATTTCCCCAAAGGTTGCGATTCTTTTCATCCTGGCACCTGTTCACTCCAAGCTTAGGGCTATTTTATACGAAATCAAAAAAGAAATAATCAATAAAAAATAAAGAGAGATATCTGCGCGGGAATCAAATAGTTAGGAACACATTCCGACTCCTTGAATCCGGTACGCGTCCCCAGAATTCTTTGAGCTTAATGTCGCATCAATATTTAACGGCCAGGCCCATATTATAGAACATGAAGGAGAAGGTGTCGGTGAGAAGATCGATGGCTTTAGTGATATTGCTCGACCCGTGTCCGGAGCGGGTCTCGATCCTGATCAAGACGGGGTTCTTGCAGCTCTGTTTTTCCTGGAGAGTCGCGGCGAATTTGAAAGAATGCGCCGGGACGACACGGTCGTCATGATCGGCCGTCGTCACGAGCGTTGCCGGATAGCAGATGCCATTTTTGATGTTGTGCAGAGGCGAATACGAATAGAGATTTTTAAAATTTGTCTCATCGTTACTCGAACCGTACTCCACAGCCCAGCCCCACCCGACCGTGAATCTGTGGTAACGCAGCATGTCCATGACGCCCACAGCCGGTAAGGCCACTTTGAATAGATCCGGCCGCTGAGTCATGGCTGCTCCTACCAGAAGGCCGCCGTTGGAGCCTCCGGCAATAGCTAGATAGTGCGTCGAAGTGTACTTTTCCCGGATAAGGTATTCGGCGGCAGCGATGAAATCATCAAAGACGTTCTGCTTGTTCAAAAGCATGCCTGCCTTGTGCCAGGCTTCGCCATATTCTCCCCCGCCGCGGAGGTTGGGCAGGGCAAAGACGCCTCCGTTCTCGAGAAGGATGATGTTGCTCGGGCTGAAATAGGGGCGCTCACTGATGTTGAAACCGCCATACCCGGTCAGATAGGTAGGATTCTTGCCATTGAGCTCCAAAACCTTCTTAGAGACGATGAACATCGGGATCTTGGTACCGTCTTTGCTTGGATAGAAGACCTGTTTTGTCTCATAATCTTCCGGAGTGAACTTGACCTCAGCCCTGCGGGAGACTTCGGACGCGCCGCTCGCTGGATTGTACTTGTAAATCGTCGGCGGGTAGGTGAAGGAGCTGAACGTGTAGAAAAGGATTTTCTCGTCCCTCTTGCCGCCAAATCCTCCGGCAGTCCCCAGCGCCGGAAGCTCAATTTCTCTGACCATGTTCCCGTTCAAATCGAATTGATAAATACGGCTGTTGGCGTCCTTGAGATAGTTGCAGAACAAGTACCCCGCCGCTGTGTTGGTGCCGCTCAGGACTTCGGGCTTTTCAGGAACGATGGTCTGCCAGCTCTCCTCGGCTGGGTTTTGGGGATCGATGAGGACGACTCTGAAATTCAGGGCACCCACGTTGGTGTAAACAAGGAACTTGTCCCCGACATTGTCGATCACACCGCTGTCGTTCGAAAACCCTTTGATGAGAAGCTCGAAATTTGAGTTCTTTTTGGTCAAGTCCTTGTACCAGATCTCGTTGCCGGAAGTCCCTTCCGAAATGGAGAGGAACATGTATTTTTCATCCTCAGTGACGTCGGCTCCCAGATACCTCAAAGGATGCTCCTTGTCTTCGTAGACGAGCGTATCTTTTTCTTGAGGGTCTCCGCGTTTATGATAGAAGACTTTTTGGAACTCGTTCTTGGCTGTCAATTCCTGGCCGGCCGCGGGCTTGTCATAGGCGCTGTAATAGAAACCGTCGCCCTGCCAGGCGGCGCCGGAGAATTTTACCCACTGGATCCGGTCGCTCAGCTCTTTCTTGGTTTCAACTTCCATGACTTTTATCTCGGACCAATCTGACCCGGCCTCGCCCCTGGATACGGCCACATAGCGGTTGTCCCTGGAAAACGAAATCAGGCCGATCCGGACGGTGCCGTCCGGGGAGAGGGCGTTGGGGTCGATAAAGACTTCTGGAGTCCCCTCCAGCCCTTTCTGGACATAAATAACCGACTGATTCTGGAGGCCGTCATTCTTATAAAAGAAATAATAGTCCCCGGCCCGGAAGGGCGAGGAATACCTCGGGTAGTTATAAATCTCGGTCAAGCGGGTCCGGATCTTTTCCCTGAAGGGAATTTTTTCCAGATAGCCGAAAGTGACAGTGTTCTCCTCTTTAACCCATTGTTTGACCTCTGCGGCGTTGTCATCCTCCAGCCACCGGTACGGGTCTGGGACTTTAGTTCCGAGATAATCATCAACCACGTCGCCTTTTTTGGTGATGGGATAAGTGGGGGATTGTTCCCTGGCTTTGCAGCCGAAGATGAGGAAAGTCAGCAAAAAAGCCGAAAAAAGGGCAATCCATTTCCTTTCACGCATGATGTTCTCCTTCCAATCTTTAATGACCCAAGAAAAGACAGGTTTTTATTTTACCCTTGTCCGAGCCGGACATCAACCCACCGAATCAAATCATCTAAGATCTGACCGCAGGCAGTCTCGTCTTGTCATAAAAAAATGCGCTGACATGCAGGTGATTTCTGAGCTTTTGAGGAAGGCCAGAAAGTCTAGGCCTGCCTCTGAGTTTTGGCCAATTCCCCACACTTGATTCCCCGGAGGTTGAAGCATTTATTGCAGGAGATGCATTCCGACTGAGAGACCTCGCCGATGTGGAATTTCTTTATAAGAAACGGCTCGCGGATGAAAGGACGGCTCATCGAGATAAGATCGACCTTTCCTCCTGCCACCGTTCTTTCCATCACCCGGAAGGTGCGATTTCCGCCGAGCCCAAAGACCGGAACATGAACCTCCTTTTTATATCGGGAGGCGCTTTCGACAAAATATCCTTCCTCATCCTCTGAGCGTAGGCCCGGCCACATGGATCCTTTCCCGGCCTCTGACATTCCTCCGCTGACTTCGACCCCGTCTATGCCGTCGGGTTCTAAGAGACGGGCGATTTCGATGCTCTCCTCGAGGTTCAACCCCTGAGGCAAGAAATCAGACGAATTGAGTTTTAGGATAACGGGAAATTCTCTACCCGCAGACTTTTTGATTCCCCGGACGATCTCGGAGACGATGCGGGCACGATTGGGCAAAGATCCACCCCATTCGTCTTCCCGTCTGTTGGTGTAGGGGGAGATGAAGCTGCTCAAAAGATAGCCGTGGGCCACATGAAGCTGGACGCCGTCAAATCCTGCCTCTTTTGCTCTACGGCCGGCCTGGATAAAGTCGTCCCTGACCCTATGAATTTCTGCCCGCGTCATTTCTTTCGGCGTCACTTTGAAAGTCGGCTCATAGACGGCTGAAGGAGCCAGGGGAATGCAGCCGCAGAGTTTTTCTTTAGTCTGCCGGCCGGCGTGGGAAATCTGGAGGAAGATGCGCCCGGGAAAACGATGGACTGCTCGCGTTATCAGCTTCAAACCTTCGACCATTCCATCCACATGGATTCCGATCTGGCGAGGACTGGCTTTGCCGGAGGGATGAACGAAGGCATGGCCGGTAATGATGAGCCCGACTTCACCTTCTGCCAGTTGGGCGAAGAGCGCGACCTGCCTTTCCGTGACCGATCCATCATCGTTGGCCATGAAGTCGTGTGTGGCCGAGCGCACAAATCGGTTGGGTATAGCGACGCGCCCTATGTTCACCGACGAAAAGAGAATCGAGTTTTCTCTGGATTGATTCATCTGTTAGCTCCAAAAACGAGTGCAGGTTTGATAAAAAAATCAATTGTCCAGGTTCAGCCCGTAGCTTTCGCTGATATCCAGGGGCGGCATCGGGCCATCGAGCGGCTTCTTGTCCTTAACATACCAATCGAGCCACTGAATCTGTCGGAAGAGAGAGTCGATCCGGCCGGGCTGGCGACGGTTGCCGTGTCCTTCACCGGGATATTGAACCAGGCGGACAGCGGGATGATTGTTCATTTTGAGAATGCGATAATACTCCAGACTCTGGGAAGGATGGACACGGGTATCCGCCGTTCCCCCCATGATAAGGACAGCTGTTTTGCTCTGGTGGGCCCAGTAAATCGGGCTGCGCTTCAAGCTCTGATCCCACATTTCCTCGAGCGGTTTTCCTGAGTGGACATAGAGTTCTTCATAGGGAATATCCGTGGTTCCACGCTTGCTGATGAGGTCGCTGATGCCGACGAACATGCAGACCGCCTTGACCAGTTTTGTGTAATAGGAGGAGAACCAGGCCGCCGCAAAACCGCCATATGAGCCGCCGATGAGTCCAACTCGCTCCGGGTCGGCAATTCCGGATTTGATGAAATGCTCGATGCCGGCGGCGATGTCATCGAACTCCACTCCCGCTGCATCATTGTAACCTGTCCAGGCAAATTTGAGGCCGTATCCAGTGCTGGACCTGTAGTTGGGATAAAAGACCGCGTATCCTTTTCCGGCCAGGGCCTGACCCGGCTCAGAATATCGTGTGACCCAGCCGTTGGAATAATGCGATTCGGGGCCTCCATGGACAGTGACGACGAAGGGATAGCGCGCTCCCGGCGTATAATTCACCGGATAAAGGAGGAGGCCTTCGATCTCTTGGCCGTCGCGGGCTTTATATTTAATCACTTCCTGTTTACCCAGTTGCCTTTCGGCCAGCCAGGGGTTGAGCGCTGTGATCCTTTTTGGCTCTTGGCCTGCTTCCCAATAGTAAAGCTCTCCGGGAATGTTCGGCGTGTTTCCCGTCAGGACAAATTTTTTGAAATCATCCGTGAACCGTGGCGGGCCAAAGATGATGCCTGAATCCCGAGCGTTAAGGATAATTTTTCTTTGTCCGCCGCTATCACTCGCCAGGCTCAGCGTCGGCCAAGCTCCCTCTCCGGCAAGGTAAAGCACAGTGCCGTTGTCTTTCCAGGATGCCCAACTGATGTGGCCGCGAAAATCAGGCGGAGTCAAGTTCTTGGCCGCACCGCCGCCCACCGGGAGGACAAAAACCTGGCTGACCGCATGGTCTTTTCGTTCCAGGCCTGCCGTATAGACGAGTTTCGAGCCGTCGGGGCTGAAAGCAAAATTCCCCAGCTTCCCGGGATTATCAGTGAGCCGGGTCAGCCTTTTTGTCTCGAGGTCAAGGAGATGAATTTTCTGGAACATGTAACTTTGATCGACCAGGTTTTTCGGGGAGACGGCGGCGGCGATGCTGCGGCCGTCCGGGCTGAACTCAAAGCTCCAGACAGTGATACCATCGGTGAGCTGTTCGGCCGGCTTATCGCCCGCGAGCGGAGCAAGATAGAGGTTCCGGGGTTTGAGGTTTTCCTCGAAGAAGATAAACCCATAACCTTTTTTATCCAGCTCTTTCTCGCGCTTGCTGGAAGGAGTTGTCGCGATATAAGCAATCTTTTCGCCGGAGGGATGCCAGCGGAAATCTGAAACCGATGTCTCGGCTCTAGTTGCCTGAAAGGCTTCGCCGCCATCGACGGGAATAATCCAGACTTGTGTTGAGGCCTTTTCGCCGCGATCGGTGAGGAAGGCAATCTTGGAGCTGTCTGGACTCCAGCGGGGAGAGCCGATATTGACCTTCCCGGTTATGAACGGACGGATGTTACCGGTCTCCAAAGATATGACGTAGAGTTCGCTATAGGCTCCTCCGGGTTCATCGTTGGCTTCTCGGGGAACACTGACCGTGTAAGCAATCCATTTTCCGTTGGGGCTTATTTCTGCGGAGCTGCACGTTTTGATGCTCCAGACATCTTGGGGGGTCAACACACCGCCGGCGAAAGAGAGGCTGGTGAGCAACAGGAGCAGGACAAACGGCACATAAACAGCTCCCCGATGAATCTTAAATTTCAAAGAGGTCATTTTTTCTTCTCCTTTCTCAGACCGAGGGCGTTAAGACTCTTTGGATATGCGGTTATCCGGCCCGGATATAGAATTCTTGATTGCAAGCATAATACTTATATAAAAAGACTTTGATTTCAAGCCGTTCCGGAAACTCGACAGGCTCTGCAGCGATCCCTCCCACTTTAAAAACAAGCTCCGACCCGCAGCAAGGGCATCTCCCGCCTTCAGATATTTTGGTATCGCTCAGGCACGTTTATCTCCCTGAAACTCAACGTTCGCTTGCACTTGATTATCTCTTGTAGACAAAAATTGAATGTTCTTTTCCCGTGGCGTCCTCGATAGAAGCAAAAGCGATCTCTTTCTCTCGCCACTCGGGAATGGAGTAGTTATGGGAAACAACAGTAACGCCGGGCTTGAGCTGAATCTCCAGAATGGGGCGGAGAAGCTCATTGGACTCGGGCAAGAGGTAAAGAGTCACGACCGTGGCCTTGGAAAAATCTGCCTTCATAACGTCCTGCAGCCGGAATTCGACGAGATTCTCCACACCTGCCTCTTTAGCTGCGGCGTTAGATTCTTCGATGCGCTGCGTGTCGATATCGATCCCCACGCCCCGGGTTCCGAACTTTTTCGCCGCGGTCATGACGATGCGGCCGTCGCCGCAGCCGAGGTCAAAAAGAAAGTCGTCTTGGCCCACCTTGGCCATCTCGAGCATTTTATCGACGACAACCATGGGCGTCGAGACAAACGGCGCCAAGTCAGCCACGCCAAAAAGCCCGTGCGACCCGCTGTAGAGTTCAAGCTCATCGTTTTCATCCAAACGGAATGTGTAGGGCAGGCCGCAATCAAGCCTGTAGTTAACCTCAACGCCCTTCCGCGGAAACGTTATATCCAGCTCGCCTGTACAATCCCAGCGGTCGAGCCCTTCGGGCAGGAGCGATCTTTTTTGCGGCTGACTGTCCTGACCGAGACGCCGGATAGTGTAATTGACCGTTGCCCCGGACAAGTTGCGGATGGTTGCCTCTTTTTTTGGCGCGACAACCTCGGCGTTTTGCTGAGGAGAGGCGGCGCTTGGCCCCAGAAGACAAAAAATAATAACAAAGCTTAAAAATCTGATTTTTCTTTTCATCCCACTTTCCTCTTCGCCACTAGGCCTTAGTCTTAACGAAACTTTTGCCTTTTTGTCGAGAGTATTTGTTTCCCATCGAGCGGAGAAGTTTAGAAATATATAACCAGGCTGGCATCAAAAGCGAAGAAAAGATTCTGCTTCAGAAATTCCCAGTCGGTCAGGTTATAGGAAATTCCCAGGGCGCCGTTTATACCGAAGCGGCCCTTCCTGATTTCCGTCCCCGCGAGAAAGGAAGGGCCCCAGAGCGTTTTCTGCTCATGGCTGTAAACATAAGATGATTCCCAAATGCCCGAGACGATCTGAACCGCCTCGACGCTCAGACCTCCGTACTGCAGGTCGACGTAAGGAAAGACAGAACGGGACTGAAAGGGAAGATAATATTTGATGCCCACACTGTAAAGAAGCTCATTTTTGACCCAGTCAGTTTCCGAATAGATGATTCTGGTCGGATACATTCCCACTCCGCCGTGAAGAGCGATACCCGCCTTGGTGTTGAGCTGGATAAATCCTCCCGCTCCCCCAAACGAAGAACCGTAGCCGAGTCCGAAGGTGAGCAGCCCTCGTCCTTTTCTCGGTACGCCCACCGGGGAAGGCCGGACCGGCGCGGCCTGGGCTGGCGGCGGCTTTTCTTTCTCAGGTTTCTTAGGCCCGGGCTTGATCTTCGGCTCTACCTTTTTGACTTCCGATTTGGCCGCGGGCTCCTCTTTTCTGGGTTCTGGCTGTACTTTTTTTACGTCTGGCGCCGGTGGCGTCGGCTTGGTCTCTTTTGGCTTTTCGACGGCAGGCGCTGGTTCCGGCTTCTCCACTTTCACTGGAGCGATAATCTGCCAGGCCACATCTTGTCTCTGCGGCTCTTTCCGGGGGAACTTAAAGCTTTGGCTCTTTGGCAGCGCCGTCAGGCCGAGCGACACTTCAATTTTCGGAACGGGCTGAGCCTCGGGTTTCACTTCCTTTTTCTCTTCAATTTTTGGCGGCGGCGGTGCAGGCTTTTCTGCGGCAGGCACTGGCTCCGGCTTCTCCGGCTTTTTCAGCTCTTCAGGCTGTGGCCGGGGGGCTTTTTTCTCGCCCACAAGTTCCACGAAAGACTCATGAATAAACCCGGAGACGCGCGTTCCGTACCCTGGTGAATTATAGCTGACATAATACCAGACATCTTTGACTTTATTCTGCTGGAAGAGGTTCAGGATGGTGCCTTTCTCGACGATATCAATCCTGGCGCTGCTTCGACTCGGCTCGGAATAGATACTTGCTCTTTCGGCTGTGACCCGGACCTGCTTGACAGCGGAGAAGAGGAACGGAGTCAAGCCGATGATGAGAATATTTATTAGCGGGATAAATTTCTTGTTCATCCAGGTTTTACTTCAAGGGCCGCTTTAACTTTAAAACAGAAAGCAAGATAGGTCAAGGGGTGTGACTGCGATTTTTGAACCGGCCTTTTTTCAAGATATCCAAAACCGACCTCTTCTTGATAAAAAGGAAAAAAGGGAGTTCGCTATGAATTGGTGAAAAGGATGAGCTGGGAGGGATGGATGATTCTTTCGGCAGAGTCAAAGCGGCAGCCAAGTCCCCACCCCCCTCTCCAGGGCCAGCCTGTATATCAGAGGAGCTGTAGCCATATCATCCAGCGCCAGGCCCAAGTTGCAGGTCATTGTCCGTTCCGCAGCTGACTCGCGGCCGGGTTTCCGGCCGGTAACGAGCTCGCCGAGGTCGGCATAGACAGGAGGAACATTCTGAAAGTAGCCCACCTTTTGGTGATATTCGAGCTGGGGGACATCATCGGTGCAGAACTTATCGACCTCTCGGAGGGCTTGAGGATGCCAGTAGGAATCATAATCAACCAAAGAGGCGAAAGCGCCTGCTTCGAGCCAGCCCGGCTTTATGGTCGCGTGGGGAATCTTGAGAATCGGCCCGGCTGTGATCACAATGTCGCAGCCGGCAACAGCCTGCTTGGGCTCATTGGCAGGAACGACGTCCAGCCCGAACTTCGCCGTCATCTCCTCGGCATAAAGGCTTAGAGCAGCCGGATTGATGTCATAGGCCATAACACGCTTAAGAGGAAATAGGGTACTCAGGGCCTCAAGGTTGCTCCTTCCCTGGACGCCGCAGCCGAGGACGCCGAGGACTTTAGAATCAGGCCGGGCCAGGTATTTCGCCGCCACGGCTGTTGCTGCGCCCGTGCGTTTGGCCGTAATCCAGGTACAATCCATCACAGAGAGCGGAATCCCTGTTTGAGGGTCATTGAGAGTTATGAGTCCGCTGATATAAGGCAAGCCTTTCTTTAGATTCTCAGGAAACCCGCTCACCCATTTTATTCCCGCAGAGTTGAGGCCGGGAATGTAAGCAGGCATAGCATGAATGAAGGAGTCCGGCTTGGGATGGATGCCTGGCTTCGGCGGCATCTCCACACGCCCCTCCCCTTTTTCCTGGAACATCAGTTCCAGGGTAGCGATTATTCTCTCCATCTTCAGGTCGATAGAGACGACGTCGGCTTTTGAAAGATACAGAATTTTTTCAGCCATCCGGGACCTCCGCAAAAATGCCTAAAGCGGCTTGACAATAGGTATGGTATCAAATATGTCAACTAGGCTAAAGAAAGATATCGACCTGAGCGAATCTGGCTCGCCGGGGCAAATTCGCGTGCCTCCGAGCCCACCTTGTAGACCCAAGGCGAGGGGTGTGGGCGAAGAAGGTCATCCGGAGGCGAAGCGGGCAGGGTTCCTCGAAGAGGAGAGCGAGCCGAGGACTAAGCGAATTTCCCTCGCCGGGGGAAATTCGCGGGCCTTTCGAGCCCACACCCCGAGCTATTCGGCAATGGTTTCCCAGCCGCGCTTGTTCAAGTCGACGTAGATGACGCCGCCGAAAATGAGCCCTACGGCCAGAAAAGCAAGCCCGAGCAAGACTTGGCCGAAAATGATCTTTCCCGCTCCGAAGAGAAAAGCATAGATCATCGCTACGCCGCTGAGCCAGTCCAGCAAGTTAAAAAGGCCGTCTTTGCGCGGAACGATGTCCGTGGCCTCTTTGGCGATGGGCCCCCAGAGCGCGGCGCTGGGCCGGACGCGCCGATAGAAAGATAGAAGAACGTCCTTCTGCTCCGGCCTGGTCAGGAATGTCACGGCAAGCCAGATGATCGTAGTCACAGCGACTGTTATCAGGACAAGATACGCAAATTCAGCGGGCTTACTCTCGTTGAGGCCAAACCCGAGCTTCAGAATGAGCGAAGTCACGAAAGCCCCGATCATGGCCGAAACCTCGCTCCACGCGTTTATCCGCCACCAGAACCACCTTAAAAGATAAACCAGGCCTGTTCCCGCACCGATCGCGATCATGAACTTCCAGGCGTCGGCGATGGAATCCATGTAAAAGCTGACGATCGCCGATAAGATCATCAGCAGCATGGTCGTCAACTGGGAGATGACAACATAGTGCTTTTCTCCCCGCAGGCGGACAAGAAAGCGGCGGTAGAGGTCATTCACCAGGTAGCTCGCACCCCAATTAAGCTCCGTGGCAATCGTGGACATGTAGGCAGCGAAAAACCCCGCCACCATCAACCCGCGCAGCGAGGCCGGCAAATCGGCGATCAGAATTCGGATATATCCGGACTCCGGGTCCGAGGCAAAGGAGGGGTCGCCATGGAATTTGACGACTGCCACGAGAGCCACCAATATCCAAGGCCAAGGCCGGAGGGCATAATGGGCGATGTTGAACCATAGCGTCGCCAGAAGGGAATGTTTCTCATTTTTTGCGCTCAAGATCCGCTGGGCGATAAATCCACCGCCGCCCGGCTCGGCTCCCGGATACCAGGAAGCCCACCAGTTGACGGCCAGGTAGACGAAGAAGGTAATCAGCGGCATCCAGGTGGAGTTGATCTCGGGGACAAAAGAAAGAAGAGAGCCGGTGGCTTCGCCGCTTTTTTCAATGGTCTGGATGGAACTGACCATTCCGCTCATCCCCCCCACGGAATGGACGGCGAAAACAGCCAGGACAATCACCATTCCCATAATGAGGATGAATTGGAACATGTCGGTGACCAGTACTCCCCAGAGTCCGGACAACGTCGAGATGGAGGCTGTGATGAACATGATGCCTATGGTGATCAGGAGCGCCTGTATCTTCGTCACTCCCAGGACCAGCATCAGGATCTTGACCAGGGCGAGGTTGACCCAGCCCATGATGATGAGATTGATCGGCAGTCCCAGATAGAAGGCCCGGAACCCCCGCAGGAATCTGGCCGCCCCGCCGCTGTAGCGGATCTCGGCGAACTCGACATCAGTTAATACTCCGGAGCGCCGCCAGAGCCTGGCGTAGAAAAAGACGGTCAGAATGCCGCTGAAGGCCATGCTCCACCAAATCCAGTTGCCGGCGATGCCGTTGCGGGCGACAAGCCCGGTAACGGCCAGCGGCGTATCCGCGGCAAAGGTTGTCGCCACCATCGAGGTGCCGGCCAGCCACCAGGTGACATTGCGGCCGGAGACAAAAAAATCACTGACGCTCTTGGTGGCTCTCCTGCGGTAATAGAGTCCTATTCCGAGGCTGATCATAAAATAAAGGCCGATGACAGCCCAATCGATCAGGCTCAATTTCATGGGGCCTTCTCCTCATCTATTATTTATATCGAATTTATAAAATAGCTAAAATTTAAGCGCCCCTTTCCAGAAAGTCCTGTCATTCTCAGTGAGACGACCTTTCTTCGCTTCAAGGCTCAGTCACAAAAATCAGCAATCAGGAACTTATAACAAAGGGTCAGAGCTCTGTCAACCCAGACGCGGCTTTGGTCAAGGCCATATCGCCAGGTTGAATCGGCCCGATCAGAGCAGTGCTTTCCCGATCAAATCTTGATAAGAATTTTTCTTTTATAGAGCCAATAACAGATAAGCCATAAAAGTCCCCAAACGGCTAAGCCGGTGATGAGTTTGGCGGTTAAATCCCCTGACCAAGCAAAGAATCCCCTGGTGAAGGGCTGGGCAATGTTTTCAAGCCACCTGGAGCCGCCCGCTTCTGTAAACAGGTAGATGAAAAGCGGGTTCAGGCCGACCAGGACAAAAAATTTAGCCCATTTCTGATACTTAAGCACATCGATCAGCCAATAAGAAAAGACCAGAGCCAGCAGACACCAGCCGCCGCTGACAATGACGAACGAACTTGTACAAATTCGCTTGATGATCGGCGTCAGCGGGTTAAGCGCATAGCCGGCCATGACGCCGGTCAGTCCGGCGATAACCAATATCATGATTTTTCTGGCCGGAAACCGTTTACTCCTGAGAACCTGGCCGGCCAGCACTCCCCACATCGTGTGTGCTGTGGTAGGAACAGCGTTGAAAGCAACCCAATGGCCCTCGGACAGTTTTCCCATGAGCTGGATGTCCACCCAAGAACCAAAGTTGTGATCCGGAACAAAAGGCTGGCTAAACCCGGGCACGGGCCAAAAACGGTAGAGGAGTTCGGTTAGTATCAGCAGGCCCAAAGTGAAAATGACCTGAATCGGAGCCGACCGCCGCATCATCAGGAAGGCGATAAGATAAGTAAAAGACAGCTGGGCCAGAACGTTCCACAGTTCAAAGGTGAGCCTTCCCGGACCGATGCAGTAAAGAGCCCAGCCGAAAAGTAGCAAGAGAAAGGATCGCTTCAGGGCGTGGCGGAAAGTTTTTCCCCAACTATCGCCTTGTTCCCAGCGCTTGCCCATGGAGAACGGCATGGCGACGCCGACAATGAACATGAAAAAGGGCTGGATCAGGTCCCAGAAGCGCAGCCCATTCCAGGGATGATGATGCAATTGCGTGCCAACAGCATGGATGATGGTCCCGGCAAATACAGGATTGGTCAGCAGGGCATAAATTCCGGTCGCCTCCCCTATCAGGAAGAACATGGTGAAACCCCGGAAAAAATCAAGCGACATCAATCGGCCTGCGGGCGTCAAAACGTAATCAGCATTCTTGCTCATCGGTGCTCCTTCCCCGTTACATCATTTTTTCAGACCTTATAAAACAGGTATCGAATATTTTTATGGCTATCTTAGCGTTTTTTTGCCGCTCCTCCAATACCTCTTTTTAACGTTTCCATCAAAACAAACTAAGATTTCATGCCCAAAACTTGTGCACATTGCAGGAACTCCATGTGGATCAATCTGTTAACAAAAATAATTCCTAGTTTTCCACAGAGTTATTCACAGGAAGAGTGGAAAAGGCATTGAAGATTCAGGATATTCGGACGGATCCGGGGCGTCTCACGATCAGATTCTCATTCCTGCTGTTGCCCTAAAGAATAGCAAGCCAAAACAAAAGAGTCAAATTAAACCGAAAAACAAAAAGGCTCAAAACGTTATGGTTAACAAGCCTGCCTCTGCCTTGATTTTAGGAGGGGATTTGATTAGAATGAACGCTTCTCATGCAAGCGTCACCCGCTCACTTTTATTCCGTTCTGTTTTCCCGATATTTTATAATTTCGAAATAAGGGGGTCTCATGAAAAGGTCAGCCTTGGTTGTCCTGTCCCTAGCCATCAGCTTCGTCAGCCTTTCCCTGGCGGCCGAGTTTGGCTACCCTGTCAACGGCGAGCCCTGGTATTTCCTAAAGGCAAATTTCGCCGCCACTTCAGCGCTCGGAAAAGGCTTTTGGAAAATCACCTGGGTCCAAGTAAACAATGTCAGGATCAGGGACTTTACCCTTTTCCAGAGCGGCGAAGAAACTCTGAGGAAGGAAATCGACGGCGAGCTTCCGTTTGACCTCAAGGCCCGGCTGGGCTGGCAGGCCGGGAAAGAGTATGAGCTCACCGTACAGCTTGAAAATACGAAAACAAAAAAAACTGCCACCTTGAGCACAAAGACCACGGCCCCGGCTCAAAGGGGATACTGGAATCCCGATTGGAAAAACTATATGGCACTCATCGTCGCAGAAGAGCACGGCATCCAGCGCGCCGACTATCCCGTCCATGCCACAGTCGGGCTCCTGTCGAACTACATCAAGACTCCGGATGAAGTCCGGGTTGTCAAGGCCGAGAAAGAAGGAAATGACGTTCGCTATACCGAAATCCCCTGCCAGGTCTACGATTTCATCAAATGGGAGGACAAGAAAATCCTGGCCATCGAAGAAAAAGATGAAAAGACAGGCGAGCGCATCACCCGGTATCATCCGACCACCAGCCTGAGCGTAGCTTTCCTGGCCAATCTCAAGCCACGCGAAAAAGCCACCTACCTTGTCTGTTACAACAATCCGGCTGCTCCCAAACCGGCCTACACCAGCGACTTGAAAGTCCAGGGCACCGGCATCGGCAAGACCGTCGCTAACAAATTCTATTGCGCTGTCCTGAACAAGAAAAGCGGCGTGCTCTACGAGATCACCGACAAGCCTTCCAAAATCAGGCTCGAGCACAAGCTCGAAACCAACGGCTCGATCCACTGGAATCCCTGTGTCTATTCCCCCCCGCACGCCTGGTATCACACCTCGGACTGGGAAAACCCGCCTTTTGTGGAAGTGAATGGCCCCGTCTTCTACTCGATCCGGATCGCGGCTCCTCTCCCCTCTTATCCCAGCGTCCTCTCGAGTGTGACCTACAATTTCTACGCCAACACTCCTTTTATCCTCGTCCAGACGACTATAGAAATCACCGATGATCTTTTTGTCCAGGCGCTCAGGAACGGAGAGATCGTCTTCGACAAGGCCGTTTTCAAGAATGTCGGCTATAAAACGATGGCGGGCGAAGTCAAGACCATCGACCTCAGCCGCACCCGGATGCATCCCGACCATGTCATTTCGCTCAGGCCGGACACTCCCTGGGTCACCTTTTATAACGAAGACAAAGGCATCGCCTTTGCTAACCTCTACCTTGACCTGACTATGACCAATGTCGAAGGCGGAGAGGCCTCTGCCGAACAGCCCTTCGTTTATATCCAGCACGGGCCGTGGTATTACTTGGCGAGAGGGTTGGTTTATTCCTTCGGCACCAATAATCAGACCCGGATGCTTCCTGTCCGGAAAGGAAGCGTCTATTACGAAAAGAACGTTTTCTATCCTTTCTCGTTCAAGAAAGACCAGGGCTATCGAGCGCTCGTGGATAAAACGTTCGACATGCTCAAATACCCGCTCAGCATCGCCGAATCGATCGAGACCTATCTGGAAAGCCCGGAAGGATGGGTTGTCCCCATTCTCACCGAGCCTTTTGAAGAGGGCGTCAAGGAAGCCAGAGGAGGAAAGAAGAAAAATGAACGCTGATGTCATCGAAAAAATCATCCAGGCCCACAGCCCGAAGATTGAAAGAGAGATGGAGATCTCCAAGAAGGAATATGCCGCGAGATGGGCCCGCGTCCAAAAAGCCATGAGGGAAAAGGGCTACGACGTCGGCTACGCCTGCGGCAGCGAGCTCGACCGCTCGGATGTCGCCTGGCTGGCCGGAGTCTTTGACCCGATCATAGAAAGATATGGAATCCTCGTCCCGGCCCGAGGGAAGCCGGTTGTCATCGCCGGATCAGAGGGAGGTCACGTCATCGAGGATTGCGTCAAGGTGAGCGGCGCGAACATCGCTCTCTTGCGCGAATATCAGATTTCCGATGAGGACTACCGGTTTGCCAAATTCGGAACCCTCGAGAAGGTCGTCTCAAGACTTGTCCCCTACCGGCCGGGGAAAGCGGTGAAGTTCGCCATATTCTCGAGCGGCCAGTTTATCCCCTATGACCACGTGGCCATGCTGCAAGGCAGGTTTGGCGCAGATAATGTAGTCTTCGACCTGGAGCTGCTTCGAAAAATCAAGTATAAAAAGAGCCTCGCCGAGCTGAAGATCACCGGTATCGCCAACAGGATCGCCGACGCGGCCTTCCTGGGGATGCTGGCCGTGCTCAAACCCGGAGTTCGTGAGCTCGATCTAGCTGCTGCGGCTGATTACATCATGAAAAGGCTGGGCGCGCGGCGCTCCGGCTTCCCGCCCATTGTCTCTTCGGGAAGGCGAGGAAGGACCGTGCTCGGGCCGGCAACAAATAGAATTATAAAAAAGAGCGAATTCGTCTCCCTGGGGATAAGTCCGACATTTAACGGCTACCATGGAATCATGCGCCGGACGGTCAAAGTGGGCGCGGCCTGGACGAAAGAAGAAAAAATATTCATGGACGCCCTGAAAGGACTTTATCATACTGTGATCAAGGCAACGGCAGAAGCGGCCCGTAAAGGCTCTCCTTCAAGCTTCATCGACCAAGCCGGAAAAAAATACTTGGACAGGACGAAAATAAGGGATAAGTCCAGAAGACTCCTGACGCCGCGCGAGCCCTACACTTTCATCCATAACACCGGCTGTTCGGAGTGCCAGGAAGGTTACGGAGCTGTCACTCCCTATTCAGACCATCCCCTGGGAAAAAATGCGGCTCTGATGATCGATGTGGCCTTCATGGGATTCGATGAAAAACACGACCTTGTCTTTCCGATCGAATACGCCGTGATCGAGGATTCTTTCTGGAAGAAAGGAAAAGAGATCGGCGTTTATAACAGGATACCCCTGGCCGTTCAGAATTTCGTGGGCAAAGATTTGACCGACATTCCCAAGGAGCGGGAGAATCCGTATTATCGGCCTCTATGACGGGAGGAAAGATGAAAAAATTCACTGCCTTCGTGATATCGCTTTTCTTGGGCGGCTGGCTCTGTGCCGCTGCATTGAATTTTCACGCCCCCAGGTTTGATGAACCGCATTACAGGATCCACTTCCCCTTTGAGGTCAAGGCAGGAAAAGTCCTGGCCCAAGAAATCCAGCTCAACGGGGAAAAGGTCAGCTCGTTCCTTATCTTCAAAGAGAAGAAGAACATCCCTCTGACCACGCCCCTGGAAAAAGGCCTCTATGATTTCGTGCTCGACTATGCCTGGGCAGGGGGAAAAAATTATCAAGTCACTCTTATCTTCCAGCCAGAAAACCAAAAAAAGCCCAAAAAATTCGACATCAAGGGAACGTCGCCCCGAGAGGGCGGAATTCCTGCTGCCAAGGAGGGTTTTCACCGCATCTATAAAGTCGAAGAAGAGATCGGGCTCGAGCGGAAGGGGGAAATCTCGACTCTGACCCTGACGGCTCCGAAGAGCGAAATCGAAACAGGAGATTTTGTCATTTTTGACGGCTCCCGCCAAATTCCCTATCAAGTCCTCGAAAAAGAGGAGTCTTTTCCACCGGAAAAAGTCGCCTCAGATCATCCTGCCACTTTAACCTATAAGCTGGTCCTGCCGCTCGACGCCGCAGCATACGAGAAAAAAATGCTCCTTATTCTCAAAGGGAAAAACAGGGCAGAGGTGACGGACGGTTTCATTTTGAGTGGCGAGGGTTTGGGAAAGGCGGTCAAGGGTTCAAAGCTCGGCCTCGAGTTTCATCCGCAGAGCGGCCAGATCAATACGATTGAGTCGTTTGAAGCAGGAATAAAACTTTATAATAAAGCCGGAGTTATCCACTGGAATCCTGATGTCTTCATCCCCGGCATCGCCTGGGATCATTCCTTTGATTGGAACCCTCCCCTCTTTTTCGAGGACAAGGCCGACGGATTTCTTTATCTCAATTTGCGGAAAGGCCCGCTGCCAAGAATCCAAGGCGTTATCCTTGAAGTCAAATATACCCTCGAGGCAAACGCGCCTTATTTTATCTCTGAAACGCTGCTGAGTTTTGAAAAAGATTTGGGAGTCATTGCCGTCCGGAATGACGAGATGGTCCTTGACCGGGAGCTTTTTGATTCCCTGATGTACAAGGACAAAAAGCAGGAAATCATCAAGATGCCCCTCAAGGAAAAAGAGGGCGTTCCTTTCGGGCTGGTCCACATCGCTCCGGAGGACGTGGACTGGGCCGGGCTCGTGAACACCAGACAGGGATTCGGTTTCTTCAGCTTGAGATTAAACTCTGCGGTCGGCAACTTCGAAATTCCGGGCGCTTTCCTGCACAACCCGGGCACTTATTTCTACGCCCCGTCGGACGGGAATTATGTTTACTGGGTCAGGCCTCTGATTTATACCTGGGCTGATTTCACGACCAACAACCTTCTCACCTTCGTCCCCAAGGAAAGCTTTTTTTATGAGAAGAATGCTTATATTGTCTTGCGGCTGAGCGATGATCTGCCGCAAAAGATCGATCTTCTCCTCCAAAAGCTGAGGAATCCTCTGCGGGTCTTCTGATGGAATATATCTCCTTCAAAAAGCTCAGGAGAGACGACAGGATAAGTCTCTTCTTCCCCGGCTGGAAAACTGGTGAAAAGGTCGCCTTTTATTCTCCTCACGATGACGATGCCGTGCTCGGGGCCGGATATCTCCTTCTGGCAACGATGAAGGCAAGGGGCGTCCCTCATGTTTTTATTTTTTGCCGGGGGGATGCCGGCTATTCAAAGCTCGAAGAAAAAAAGGGCCTGGCCAAAAAGAGAAAAGAAGAGGCCAGCCGCGCCTACGGGATTCTCGGCGTTCCCCGCAAAAACATCCATTTCTTTGACATCCCTGATTTTTCCCTGATGACCCGCCTGGACCGCCTGCCGCCCTGCGGTAAAGGGTTGTTCGAGAAAATCATCGGCCGGCTTCGAAAGGAGCAAATCTCGCGGGTTGTTTTTTCGAGCGGCTATCTTGAGCACTGGGATCATACGGCCGTTTACGACGTGGGCGTCTATTTCTCTTCCCAAGCTCAGGATCCGATCCTTGTGGACTTGGGAAAGCCCTTCCCGATGAAAACTTACCTGGCCTATTCTGTTTGGGGAGATTTCGAACCCTCGACCGCCCGGGATGATATTCGTGCCGACCTGGGAATCCTGGCAACGGAAAAAGAGGAACAAAAGACCCTCCAGGCCGTTCGGGCCTTCTCGTCCCAGAAACGGATTATCCAGAGTATCGTCCTTCACAGGAGGAAAAGAAAAACAGAAGATGGCTATCTTGAGCTCTACAAAAGCATACAAGTCAGGGAACCGATCGATTTTTCGCCTTACTTCAAGCTCATGAAGAAATTTAAGAAACGTTAGCGACATCAGGAGGACAGAATGTACGCCATCGGAATAGACTCCGGGACCCAGGGGACTAAAGCGCTCGTCGTTGACTCCAGCGGAAAAGTCAGGGGACGCGGCTATGCCCCCCACCGATCGGTAGAAAATCTCAAGCCCGGAGAGAGTGAACAGGATCCTCGCACCTGGGTAGAAGCCCTGGAAAAAACTTTGAAGGCGGCGCTGGCTGAATCAAAAATCGACCCGCGAGAGGTTGTTTCTTTGGGCGTTTCCGGGCAGCAGCATGGGTTTGTCGCCCTGGACAAGAAAGGCGAACCCATCAGGCCGGCCAAGCTGTGGAACGACACCTCGACGGTCGAGGAATCCGAGATTATCGTCGAAAAGCTGGGCGGAAAAAAGAAATTCATCAAGAAGCTCGGAATTAGCTTGGCGGTCGGCTACACCGCCTCAAAGATACTCTGGCTGAAGCGCAACGAACCGCGCAATTATGCCAAGCTTAAAACGGTCCTTCTTCCCCATAATTACCTCAATTATTGGCTGACCGGAAAACGCTCAATGGAGTTCGGGGATGCTTCAGGCACCGGCCTGATGGATATTCGAAAGCGTGTCTGGCACAAGGAAGCCATGGCGGCGATCGACCCCGAGCTCGAAGCCAAGTTCCCTCCTCTCCTCCATCCCGCTCGACCCTTGGGCTATGTGAAAGAAAATATCGCTTCCCGCTGCGGGATGGAAAAGGTGCTTGTCTCGAGCGGAGGCGGTGATAACATGATGGGCGCCATCGGCACGGGCAATGTTTTGCCTGGAGTCTCGACGGTCAGCCTGGGAACTTCGGGAACGATCTATTCTTATTTCGAGAAGCCCTTTGTTGACCCTGAAGGAGAAATCGCTGCTTTCTGCGACAGCACCGGCGGTTGGCTTCCCCTCCTCTGCACGATGAACGTCACCAACACGACGGAACATTTCAAAGCCTCCCTCCGCCTCTCCAATAAAAACCTGGAAAACTTAGCCTCCCAGGCGCCGGCCGGAGCCGGAGGACTCATCTTTCTTCCGTTTATCGACGGAGAGCGAGTCCCGGTGCTTCCCTCTTCCACGGGTGTTTTTTTTGGGCTCAACAAGAGGACCTTTAACTCCTCTTTCCTGGCCAGGGCGATCATGGAAGGGACGATTCTCAACCTCGGCTACGGATTCGCGCGGATGCGGTCTCTCGGGCTCAGGCCTTTGGAAATGAGAGCCACGGGTGGAGGAGCTAAGAGCAGGCTGTGGCTTCAGATTGTCGCGGATGTCTTTAAGACCCCCGTCGTCACGCTGGCGGAACAGGAAGCCGCTGCCCACGGCGCAGCTCTTCAATCGGTTTGGACCTATCACAGGGAAAAGGGGAAGAAAATAACGATTGAAGAGATCGCCAAAGAAAAGGTCAAAAAGGAAAAACTGGCCACAGAGCCGCAACCGAAGAACTTTGCCTTATATGATTCTCTCCAGGACCGCTTCAATTCCCTGTGGAAAACACTAACTGACGAGTTCGAGACCCACAAACAGCGAATGGCTTAGCTAAACCCAGCCGTATTTGTAGCCGGCTTCATACATGGCGACGATGTTTTCAGGCGGCGTAATGGGCTGGATATTATGGCAGGGCGCCAGAATATAGCCCCCTCCCTCTCCGAGAATGCTCAAATTCTCCAGGACCTCACGGCGCACGTCTTCGCCGCTCCCGAAAGGAAGGGTGTGCTGATTATCCATGGCGCCGTGAAAGATGATTTGGCGGCCGAAATCCCGTTTTAATTCGCGGCGGTCCATTCCCGTGCTCCGCCACTGGATAGGATTGAGGAGGTCAATTCCGGCCGCGATCATATCGGGAATGATGCGGCTGCAGTTGCCGTCATTATGGTGAAAAACGAAAGCGCCGGCCTGATGGGCCAGGTCGATCATTCGTTTCATCCCGGGCAGTAAAAAATCGCGAATGTGGGCTGGAGAAAACATCAACTCGTTTTGACCACCCATATCCTCGGCCACATAAGTCAACATCACTTTCCCTGGTATCTGCTCATAGATACGGACTGTGTTCTCGTAAGCCAGGTCGAAAAGCTTATCCAGGCAATAACGGACCATCTCAGAATTTTCGATCAAGTCGATGAAGGCCTGCTCCTGGCCGCGGAGGTTCTTGTAAGTCAGAAACGGCTCGGAGCCTCCTCCCCGAATGGGATACATTTCTTTGCCTTTGATCTGCCGAGGAATGTCGCTGTAATCCCACCAGTCTGGGCTCGGCCAGCGGTAAGAGTGGACGATCTCTTCAACAGAATGATAGCCAGCTAAAGGATTATAGACGCATTCGTCATAGACGCCGGATCCATAATCCACGCCCCTAAACTTGCATCCAAAAACGTCCGTGCGCCGGGGAAGCCGCGGTCCCACATAACGGGGCTCCACTTTGAGCACATAATCCACGCTTAGCTTTTTTAGCACTTGATGCGTGGTCCTGCAGCCGAGGTGTTTCCTCAACCTGGCTGTAGTTTCTGACGTGGCCCAGTAATCCATCGGAACACGGTCCGGTTTCTGGCGCAGGAGTACGGCCAGCCACCGTTCTCGTGGGGTCATGGTCTCCTTCGGCACGGGCGATGGGCCTTCTCAATGCCGGTGCAAGTCCCTGGGCATGATTTTTCGGGTCTCGTGTAAATGGTCATCCGCGGGCAGGTCGCTGCGCACGCTCTCGACAAACCCGACCTCGCTGTGAGCATACTTCACGGCTCCGGTGATTTGGGTGATATGATGGACCATCTCATTCAAGATCTGACCGCTTTTGAGGAAAGGTGCAGCGGATTGATAGCCCTGCTGCTTTTGAGCCGGATAGAGAGAGCGGTTTCGATCGCTCAGAAGGAAAAATTCGAGCTCACCCAGCGCCTGCAATTCCAACCCTGAATTATGGCGGAAAACTTGGCCCGCCCGGGAAAGAATGCTGTCGAGGGCAAAAGGCGCCAGGTCCCCATCCTTGGTCAAATAGCGGCAGATGAAGTCGAGGCTCCCTTCATCAAAAGGATCCAGGAAAGCGGTCCTGTAGACGGGGACAACGTAAAGGTCTGAGAGGGCGGCATCGACCATTCCTTTAAAGAGGGAGGAACCGTCCACCCTCTCCCCCTCGGCCAGGATTGTTTCCGCTTGAGAAGCATTCGCCACAGGCAATTTCAGCTCTTTGAGCTTGCCGTCGAGGGCAGTGTAATGGAAGGAGATGCGCTCGATATGTTTCTGATCAATGATCTTTAGGAAATTTGCCCGCGTGAAATCCTGAGGCGATTTGTCGAGGATGACGGAAAGAGGGTTGGCCAGCGCGTAGGTGAAACGATCATCGGACATCCGCTTCTCTCCTTTAAGTTAGAGATAAATTTAAGGAAAGAAAAAAGTTTACGGGATAAAGCCAGGCTTTTCAATGAAACATTCCTCTATGAAAGGTCTAATTCTTAATACAAAAGATAGGGCTTGCGCTGCTCTGAAAATTTCTTAAGACCCTGCTCGAAGCCCTTAACGATCTCGCCGACCACCACTCCTTTTTCCAGCGCTTCCCGGACTTTTGCCGTTCCCATGATCTGGTCAAAATATTCTGAGTGAAACTCAAATTTTTCGGGATACATGTCCTTGATCGTCTTTATGATGTGGAGTGATGTTTCGAGCGGACGATAGAGATATCTATCTATCACGTGAATCTGAGCTCCTCCGCAGTTTTCCCCGGCAAATTTCGAGAACGTCGGGGTGAACCAGGCTTCTCTGAACTTGACTCCAGCCAGGTTGAGGTCGTTGAGCTTGCGCGCGAGTTCGTAGCCGTCAATCCAGGGAGCTCCAAAAATTTCAAAGGGTTTCGTCGTGCCCCGGCCTTCCGACACGTTCGTTCCCTCGAAATACACCTGTCCTGGATAGACCGTCGCCGTAGCAACTGTCGGCATGTTCGGCGAAGGGATAACCCATGGAAGTCTTGTCTCATCATACCACATCGTCCGCTTCCAGCCCTGCATCGGGATAACAGTCAAATTGGCTTTTTTTTCTAGAAATTGATCGTTATACAGCCGGGCGAGCTCCCCTACTGTCATTCCATATCTAACGGGGACAGGATAAATGCCGACAAAGGAGCTGAACTCTGGATATTCGAGGATGGGGCCTTCTATGTCCACGCCGTTTATCGGATTGGGCCGGTCAAGAACGATGAAATGGATTCCACTCTCAGCGCAGGCCTGCATGACATAGGCCATTGTCGTCGCATAAGTGTAGACTCTCGTCCCGACATCTTGGATATCAAAAATCAGGACGTCGACGTTCTTAATCATCGCCCCTTCGGGAATTTTACCCGCTCGGGTCGTGTCGAAAGAGCGCATGTATTTGTCAATATTCTTGAGCATGTCAGGGCTGGGCTTTAACGACTGGCCGTAGAGGCTGAAGACCGGTATGGGTCCCACCGGAAGCTTGTATTTCTCATCAAAATAGAACGGAACGTATTCTCCGGCTTGGGCATTTCCCCTGATTCCATGCTCAGGGCCATAAAGGGCCACGAGGTCGATCGCCGGGTTCTCCAGGAAAAGTTCGACGACGCTCAGAAGGCGGCTGTCAACACCCGTGGGATTCGTGATCAGGCCGACTTTTTTCCCCTTGATCAAATCAAGATGGTTCTCCAGGAAGACCTCGACGCCGAGCTTGACGGCGCCGGTCGGCGCCGGCCCGCTTTCTTTTTTTTCAGCGCAACCGGAATGCATAAAACATAGCGCGCCAATAAAGAGTAGAGCTAGTCCTCCAGAAACAAAAAAAAGGACTTTCTTTTGGCTCATCTTTTTCCAAACAGCCTCTTCCTCCAAATTTTTATTCTTGTTTGTTCAAGTTTAATTCAACTGGCCGAATATGTAAACTCCCTGACCTAAGGCAAACGCATAAAATATGTTTACATTGTCATCGCAAACGTAGCGTGCCAAACTCGCTCTCCCCTGAGATTGCTTCGTCGTCTCGCAAGAGGGAGACTCATCGCAATGACGCGTAAATTATCACGTTTGTATTAGTCCACCCCCTAAGAACGACCAACAAAGAGTTTCCACTGGCAGAAAATAATCCGGCGCGAAAAGCAACATTTCTTTTTGACACCTTGTCAAAAGCTGGCGGAGGAAATCAACCCATTACCTATGCCAGCCCCGTCTGTATCTATAAGGTCTTGAACCTCGAGACCAAACTCACTGACCCGAAAGTCTTTGACCAGTAAGGAAATCCCGGCAGCGGTATCTAAATTTTTATGAAAATCTTCTTTCGGTAGAGCGGCGTCATTATGGCCAGCCAGATGAGAACGTAGGTCACCGCATAGGCCAAAGAGCCGTTGAGATTTCCCGCCCGGGGGACAAAGGCGTGCTGGTAAATATAAACCGGCAGCCCCACGGACTCTCCTCCCGACGACATTTTTATCAGCGGGACCAGCTTGGCCATCAAGATCGAACCGACGTAAGCCGCAATGGCATTTGTGCCAAAGATAAAAAAGGGCGCCGCCCACTTTTTGAACCCAAGCCCGTCTATCACCAGAAAGCAAAACGCCAGCAGCAGAAGAGCCGCCCCAGCCATAAAAAGCACAAAGGTGCTCGTCCAGACCTGCTTGTTGATCGGGAAATAGGGGTGGAGAGCAAGGCCGAGGACAGTCAAAACAGTTCCGGCTGCGAAAAGGCCTCCGGTTTTCATCAGGACTCTCTTAGATTGGCGCAGCCAATCCCCTGCCAGAGTTCCTAAAAGCGTCGTCCCGATGGCCGGCACTGTGCTCAGAATACCTTCAGGATCAAACTCAGGCTTATAAAGATGGCCGGCGAGAAGCTGGGTGTCGATATAACCGCAAAGATTGCCCTTGTAATCGAGCACACCCGCGCCATAGCCTGGGACCGGTACAAGCTTCATCATCAGCCAGTAAGCCGCCAGCGCAAAAAACACGGCGGCCATTCTGCCCTTTGTTCCTGAATGGAGAAAGAGCAAAGCGGCAAAAAGATAACAGAGAGCGATGCGCTGCAAAACGCCGGGAATTCTCATCGTCGCGAAGTCAAATTTGGGAATGAGGCGGAGCAGAATTCCCAAGGCAAAGATAATGGCGCTTCTCTTGAAGATCTTAATATAGATCCCGGTCTTTCGGGCGCTTCCCCTGATTCTTCTCGACAAGGCCAGAGAGATAGAGACCCCGACGACAAACAGAAAAAAGGGGAAAACAAGGTCAGTGGGCGTCCAGCCGTGCCAGACGGCGTGACGGAGCGGAGGGTAAACATACTCCCAGCTTCCAGGATTATTTACCAGGATCATCCCGGCTATGGTGATACCTCGAAAAGCATCCAGAGAGGCGAGACGCTGTCCGGCCAAATTGAATCTCCTTAAATTATTTCCTGATCATTTATAAATAAATCGGCGGGCTGTCAACTTGGATTTCCTCATTTTATCCTGCTCGAATCTCGGGCAACAAATATGGATGTGAGGCGAAGAAGGTTTAGTCCGTTCTTTTGATGACGATAAAGGTCATGTCATCCATCTGGGGGACGCCTGAAGTGAAGGTAGAAACTTCGTCGCAGACTTTTCCGACGATTTTCGCAGCCGGCTGTTTGACATTCTTTCTCAGCAGCTGAACCAGGCCCTTCTCTCCGAATTCTTCACCGTTCTTGTTTCGGCTTTCCGTAATCCCGTCGGTGAAAAGGACAACCATATCCCCGACGCCCAGAGACACCGGCGCGGACTCATAGGCAACCGAGGGGAACATCCCCAGGCAAAAGCCGCTAGGCTTCAGCCGGTTCATCTTCCCGCTTTTTTCGATAAGGAAGGGAGGATTGTGGCCGGCGTTGACATAGCGGAGTTCGCCGGTTTTCATGTTTAGTTCGCAAAAGAAGAAGGTGATAAAACGATCGGGAGCAGAGCTGCGATGGACGAAGTCGTTGAGTTTTGCCGCCATCACCTCAAGCCGGAAGTCAGGATGGATTTCCGAATGAAGGGCCGCTCTCAGAGAGGCCATAAGAAGTGAGGAACTGATGCCCTTGCCCGAGACGTCGGCGATGACGATGCCCAGACGACAGGGGTCGATGGCGATAAAATCATAATAATCGCCGCCCACTTGGTAGCAGGGGATATTCGTCCCGGCGATGTCAAAATTATCGCAGGCGGGATTCTCCTTGGGCATGAAATCCTTCTGGATCTGGGCGGCCAAGGCCAGTTCCTTTTCCATCTTTTCCCGTTCTATGGTTTTTTCGATGGCCTCGGCATTCTCGATTTTGACAGCAGCCAGGTTGGCCAAAAGAGTCAGCAATCTCAGGTCGTCCTCGGTAAATTGATCGAGCAAAGAAATGCGGTCGGCGTAGATCACGCCGATGATTTCCTTGTTATTCCAGAGGGGAACGCACATGGCCGAATGGATGTTCGACTTGATCACACTGTCTTTCATCATGAAGCGAGGGTCTGCTTGCGCGTCCGTTGTCAAGATCGAGGAATGCTTGTCGAGCACGAGGCTGACGATGCTCTGGCTGACCAGGATTTTTTGTCTGGCGAGATTCTTATTGTTGATCCGGATGACCTTGGGGATGAGCTGACGAGGATTGCCCTCGCTTCTCATCAGGACTCCCCGGTCCATCGGCATATACGATGAGATGAGCTCCATGATGCGCTCTAAGAGTTCGCTCAGGGGTTGATGAAGCACGAGAGCTCTGCTGACTTCATTGAGCACGGCCATGGACTTATAGTCCGACTTGATCTTCATCAAATCTGCGGGAGTGGCCATGCTCTGGATGGTGGTCTCGATATCCGGTGCTTTCAGAATATCGCGCAGGTGAATGACGGTGTTGATGTTGCGGGAGGGCGAGATCACTTCGGTGAGTTCAACATTGCTGGAAAGCTCTTTATCAAAAATAAGCCGGGTCGAGCCGACGAGGATTTCATCTCCTTTCTTGAGGTCTGCTTCTCCCTGAACCTTCTTTCCGTTGAGGAAGGTCCCATTTTTGCTGCCATTATCCCGAACGGCAAACCCGCCGTCCGTGGGAAAAATGACGACATGGTGTCCCGAGGAAAAGGGGTCGGGAAGGGCGATGCTATTATCCTCAGACCGGCCGATAGTAATCCGCTCTTTTTTAAGGTCAAGAAAGAAGGTATCCCCTTTTTTGGGATAAACAAATAGTCTCGGCATTTGTTCCCGCCGTTTTGATTATACTCCTGGAACGGCTGAGACTTCAAGAGAAATCAATTTTTTCTGCGGTCTTGAGCATCTTCCGGCTGATTCTCACTTTTTCTTCGAAAGACGTATCCTCTATCAGCGGCAAAAGGAGATCTTTAAGCTCCTTTTTCAGGATGTTATCGAGGAGCTCAACGGAGTAGTCCAGGGCCTTTTTTGTCCCGGCGCTGATATTCTGGTAAGCCTTGACAATGTCTTCCTGTGGATAGACGAGACCGAGCAGCTCAAAGATATGCTTCAGCGAACGCGCCAGGTTGTTCTCCAGGTCCTTGGCCAGGGCCAGGACTTCCTTTTTTTTATCAGCCCTCAAGTCGTGGATCTGGATGAGGATCAAGTAACACTTTTTCACCAGGGCAACAATCTTGGGAAGGATGATCTTTTCCGGGAAGAGAATCTCAGGATGGTCAGCCCTCATCTTGTACAGCGCTTCGATGATTTCGCCTTCCACCTCGGTGCTGTCTTTTTTCAATTCCAGGGCTAGCATGTCTGCCGCACGCTGAGAACCCGCTCTGGCCAAGATTCCAGGAATGACCCGGCGCGCCCGCATATCCTCCTCGGGATCAGTCAGATAATCTTTTAAGGTCCCGATGATTGTCCCGCCGTAGGCGATCAGGGCCCGGCGTGCTGCCTCTCGAGTGGCTGACCGGCCCAGGTGGCCGATAAGGAGAGGAACCAGCTCCTTTTTTTTGAGCCGGCCCGCGCTTTCGGCGGCATAGCGAGCGACTTCGGGAGATTTGTCCTGGAGCAGTTTCTTCAGGTTCTGAGTTAACGGAGATTTCGGGTCCATCATCCCCATCGCCTTGGCCGCTTCCATCCTGGAGACCTCAGCCCCGGCGCCTTTTTCTTTGGTCGCTTTTTCAATCTGTTCTTTCATCAGCTGCTGGTAAACATCCAGAGACATGATCTCTTTGACCTCAGCATCCAAGGCTTCGGTGTCCAGAAAGTCATCCAGCTCTGGGACAAGGACCTCTCCCTCGACATCCATCAGCGCATCCATAGAGCGGGCCCTGATCTCGCTGGATTTGGAAGAGATCAGCTTCTTCAACTCGGGGCTGAGCTTTTCTTTCTTGATCAGGTCCAAAAGATTCATAGCGTATAAGACAGAGCTTCTCTCCCGGCTTTGCAGCGTATCAAAAACCAGCTTGGTCATGTCCACATCGATCTTTTCGGTGACCAATTTATCGGCATCCGGCCATTTGATCTGGAGGTTCTTTTTGACTATGCTGACGTATTCTTTAGTGATTCGAAGGACGAGAGCCATCCAGACGATAATAAAAGCTATCGTCAGCCAGCTAATTCTCTGTAAAGCGAATTTTAAAAATGGCGCCAGAACAATGACCAGAACGGCGGCCAGGCCATCGGCAAATTTATTGACAAACATATCAATAAAGACTTTGGCTTTATACTTGATCTCCGGCGGAATCGGAATATAAAGAATCTCCCTGACCGACTGGTTGAGCGAATGGGCAAAACTTTTCTCCCCCCCTCGCATCAGGATAGCCCAAACGACCAAGCCGGCCCCGACGCCGGGGATAAGAAACCCGATCATAAATATACTTAGAGAACCGAGCAGCAAGAAAATCGGAGCGATCAGGAGGGCAAACCGAATGCCGAAATTTTTGAGGATGCGCGAGGTGAAGAGGATGGTGAAAAAATAGGAGAAGATGAGAAGCCCGGTATTAAAAAGCGCAAAAAACGAAGTTCTCATATTCGTATTCGGATAGGCTATTTCCGCCACGGAGTTGAATTGAATATCGACCAGGGTAGAGACGGCCATGGAGGCGACCATCATTCCGCTCAGCAGGAGCAGATAACGGTTCTTCTTCAACAACAGGAAGCTCTGAATATAGCCGATTTTTTCTTTCTTCCGTTCCGGCATCCTGCTCAGTTCTTCCTTTAGACCTTTCAGGGCAAGCCTTCTCACAGCCAAGACAATCAGGAGACACAAAGCCAGGATAAAAGGACAGATCAGGATGAGGTTTTCCGTCCCTAAGCGGCCGGGCCGGAAACGGGCGATAAGAGAACCGGCCACGCCGCCCAGGAGCCCTCCGCTGACAAAAAATCCTATGCGTCTTTTGACTTCTCGCGGCTCAAAAAGATCATTGATGAAAATCCAAAACTGAGTACCTGCCGTCACCATAAATATATCAGCCCATGACCAGAAGAGCAGAAATATCCAGGGCCATGGTTTTTGTTGTCGGAACAGCCACCAAAAAAGAACGACGCTGACTATGAAAAAACCCAAGCTCAAGGAGACATAGAGCGGCCTCTTCAACTTTTGCAGAAGCCGGGAATTGATGGAGACGACGAAACCGATCAATACGGCCGTCAAAAGGTAAGCGTAGGGAAGTTTCTCCCTGCCCAGATGGTCCAAGAAAAGAGACTTCTTCACCGGTATGATGATATAGAGGCAAAACATGACCAGAAAAAAATAAATAAACATCAGGGCAGAGAGAGGTTTTCCGGCGTGTCTTTCCTGCGTTATCATTTTGACCGCTTTCCCCCAGCAAGATTCGTCAACAGGTCCCGGCATCTGGCCATCCTTTCTTCCAAGGAAAGCTCCTCGACAAGAGGAAAAACTGTGTCCCTCATCTCCCTCTCCAATATATTGTCCAAGAGTTCAATAGCGTAGGCTACTGAGTCCTTCGTCCCGGTCTTGAGGTTTTGGTAGGCTTTGGCGATATCTTCATGGGGATAGATGAGCCCGAGAAGCTTGAATATGCTCTCCAGGATATGCGTCTGCCTCTTCTCCCAGTCCTGATTTATCCCTTGCTTTTTTTCTTCCCGTTTTTCAGTAGAGGAGCCCACAAAATTCTGACAATAACTCACAATCTCACCGTAGATTTTGGATTTTACGGCTTCTTCGGGAAAGTGAACGGCGGCGTTCTCTGTCCGGATCTTGTCCAGGCCGTCGATGATATCCATAGCTAACGCACCTTCGGCTTCGGTCAACTCCCAGCTTAAGAAATCGGCAGCGTCCTGATTTCCGATCCGGGCCAACACAGAAGACACGCCCCTCCGGATTTCCAGGTTTTCCCCGCTGTCTCCGAGATAATCGGCCAGAGTGCCGACGATTTTCCCCCCATATTTGGCCAGGGCATCCATGGCATCTTCGCAAAGAACAGGTTTGGAGAGCTTCTGGACCAAGGCGGGGACAGACTCTCTCCGTTTCAAAGCCGCTGCGCTCTCGAGAGCGTAATGGCTTACCTCCGGCGATTCATCGGCCAGAAGGTCCTCGAGCTTTTCAACCACGGGGGCGTCGGGGTTCATCAAGCCTATGGCCTTGGCCGCTTCCATCCTGGCTATTTTGCCCTCAGCACCGCTCTTGTCGATGGCCTTTCCGATATAGCTCTTCATGACCTCCTGGTAAGAATCCAAAGACATGATTTCCTGGATTTCTTTTTGCAGGACCTCATCGCTCAGATTATCATCTATCTCCGGCCCCAAACCCGTTTCTCCCTGGTCGAAAAGCGTTCCCAGGGAAGTCATCCGAACCTCATCCGATTTATGGGAGATGATCTTTTTGAGCTCCGGGGTCATCTTGTCCTGCCTGATGAGGTCAAAAAGATGCAGGGCATACAGTACGGAGCTTCGGTCTTTGCTCTCCAGTGTGTCAAAAACGAGTTTGGTGTAATCCACATCCACTTGGTCGGCCACGAGCCTGTCCCCGCGTTCCCAGGCAGGCTTCAATTTTTCTTTGACGGTATCCGTGTAACCACGGCCCACCTTAAGATTGAGCAAGATCCAGCCTAAGATAATAAAGGCAACGACAAGGCTGATATATCTTATGCCTAATGCTGTGATTCCTATTTCAGAGCTTTTCGGGAGGATAGCCAGGAGAAGCCAGAGGATGACCGCTCCGACACCCTTGGCAAACCTGTTGAGGAACATATCGATGAAAACCTTCGCCTTGTATTTTTGTTCCACAGAGATAGGGATGTAGAGCAGCTCCCTGACCGACTGGTTGAGAGAATAGGCCAGACTTTTATCACTGGCCTTGATCAGGATCGCCGGAATGATGCTGGCAAAGGCCACCATCCCGATTCCTGCTGAACCCAGGAGCAAAATCAAGGGGTAAAACAATAGCGTAAGGCGGATGCCATAGCGCCTGATGATATTGCTCGTCAGCAGAAGCTGGAGAAGAAAGGCAAAAGCCATTGTCCCCGCGTTGAAATAGCCGAAGAAAGAAGTCAGATTTTTCCCGCCTCTGACATTAAAGACGATGCTGTTGAATTGAAAATCGATCAAGGTCGAGACCACCAAAGTGACCATCACGATGCCGGCCAGAAGTTTTAGATAAGGGCTTTGTTTAACTGTCTCCCAGCCGTCCCGGAAACCTGCTTTAGCCCGTTTCTCTGACTTCTTTTTCCTGTCGGCGGCTTCCCTTTCAGCCTCGGGCTCAGCCTTCCTCTGCTTCGCAAAAATGGACAGGACGATGAAGATGCTGATGGAAAGCATCCCGGCCGCAATAAGGAGAAGGAAGTCCGAAGCCTTAGTCTTGGCTAAAGACCCTGCCATCATTCCTCCCAGGATGGCTCCGAGCTGCGCTCCGCTGCCGATGAAACCGATCAGACGCTTAGCCTCCCGCGGATTGAAGGTATCATTGACCAGGATCCAAAACTGAGTGACGAGGACGATCATAAAGATATTGGCCCAGACCCAAAAAACCACAGGCACCCATTTCCAGTCGAGTTGAAAAAGCCACCAAAAAAGGCCAATGTTCAGGAAAAAGAAAATAAGGCTGGAGACAATCAAAGTGCGCCGAGGAATCTTCACTTGAAGCTTGGAATGTAAGTTGACGACAAAACCCATCAGGAGAGCCGTCAGAAAATAGGCCAGCGGAAGGCGATTAACGCCCTGATGCTCAAGGTAGTTGGCGTTCCGGAGCGACTTGATGATGTAATAGGGCGCGGTAATCAAGAAAAAGTAAAGGAAGAAGAAGACAGCGATGACTTCCTCCCCGGGCTTTATATCAACGACCCGGGAAAGGAGATTATGAAGGCGATCTTTCGCCATGGAATGATTTTAACTTAAGCGAAACGTCAGGACAACTTTAAAAAAAGCTTTTCAGCGCGGACTCCTCATCATCGAAGATGTCCAGGACTTTGGTCAGCATCGTCACCTGAAAGATGAGGTAGAGCTTTTTGGAAATCTTGACGATCTTCAGCTTCCCGCCCAGGTTGTGCGTGGAAATGTAGCTGGCCAGGATCTCACCGACGCCGAAGCTGTCGATGAATTCGACCTGCTCAAAATTCAAGAGAATTTTCCTCTTGCCCGATTCGAGCTGATCCTTGACGAGCTGGTGGAGGGTAACATCGGTGATATCGGACCTTTTAATCTCCCCCTCTATGTCAAAGATGATGACATCGTTCTTTGCTCTTGGGCTTATTCTCATGGCGTCCTTTCCTCTCTCTCAATATTCCAAACTTAGGTCGGTGAAGCTCTACGGCCTTAACATAGCTATTATCAGAAGAAAAATTGATTGTCAATAAGAACTGCGGTCAAAAGGAGGCTAGATCCTGAAACCCTTTCTTCTTCTCAAACCGGCCATTGCGCCCGCTTTTTCGCTCTCCGTAAGCCTGAAAAAGGCCAGATGAATGACTTTTTCCTCAGCTACAAGCCCGGAGCCGACCATAAGCTTGCCCTCAAAGCGATAATCCCACCCTTTCCCTATTGATTCATACCTTTTCTCGCTGCAGCCTTGGACCTCATCCAGGAAGGCTCTGGCATTGGCCGGATCTGGAACCGGGATGCTGGCAGATTTCTCCAAGAGAGCATCCAGGGCATAGCTTTTCACGAGTTTCTCATGAAGCAGGCTGTAGGCTCTTTCATGGGAAACGAAATCGAGCCCGGCGACTTCGCCGCCCAAAAAAACCAGGATGCCCTTTTGTTTTGGGTTGCTTTTGAACGCTCCCAGGTAAGCATCGAGGTCTCGTTTTTTGGCCTCAAAGACATCTTTCATGGCGCCGGTCTGCGAGTTGACGTCAGCTTCTGCGGACAGATGATGGATCGTGTCCCAAACAGTCCCTTGGTCAGAGCGATACTCGCGCGATGCCTCCAATGAGGAGGCGACAGTGCGAGCCTTCGTCGTTCTTAATTTTGGCGTCATGACCGTACCTGAATCATGGAATTTATCAGAAACATAGGACCAGCGGCCCTGCTCCGTGCAGCTCACCGGAATGACGGTCTCTGATTTTTCTTTGACCAGGATGGTGGTATTCAGCACTCTGTTTTGCTTGGCGCCGACGAGCTCTTCTCCATCAAGAAGGAGCACGGGAATGTCGGCATTATTGATGACCTTGAGTTCAGGCACCGAGCCGCTCTGGCTGACTTCTGTAATTTTCAGCCGGTTTTTCTCCAGGGCTTCTTTCAGAGTGAGGTACTCTGGAGATCCATCATCAGAGGTAAAGAGCGGGGTCACCCCCATATTTTTGAAGACCTGGGTTTCTCCCAGCTCAAAACCATTGATATATTTCTTTACAATCGGGTCCATTTTTCTCCTCTTCAGTAAGCTAACATAGCCACCTTATTTTAATAGAAAATCGCTTTCCAAGCTATTAAATATTTTTTTAGAATTTGCCCTATCCCATTGATGCGCCTGAAAAAAGGAGTTCTCATCCTCCACCCGTTAAATTCTCCAAGCTTGGGCCAAAGAGGATTTGGCATAATTATTGCACAACATCTGCTCTGGGGACTGGCCCTCAGGCAGGTCCCGATGAAACGAACTGGCCCGGAAATGAGTTTAATTAAAGAGCATATGCCTTCGGGGAACAAAAAGTTGACCGAAATTTTATCTCAAGTGAGGTTGTCTTGACCGCTATGAAACAAGAATATCTGGCTCTGGACCGAGCAGGCCGGGCTATCAGAGAACGCTTAAATGATCAGGAAGACCTCGATCACCTCCTGGATCCCCTGGCAGAGAACGTCAGGTTCCTGATTAGGCCGAATCAGCAAAACACTGAGATTATTCCCACTGGGGAGATGTTCACGTACATTGACCCGGTCAAACTTTACCTGAAAGAGATGGGGAACATTTCTCTTCTCACCCGCGAGGGAGAGATCGCCCTGGCCAAACAAATCGAAAAAGGTAAAAAAATCATCTTTAAAGCAATCATCGCGACGCACCTTTGGAAAAACGAAATATTCGATTTGGAAGAAAGAATCAAGGCCAACGCTGAAATCATTAGGGGTTTGTTTGATTGCGATGAAGAGCTGGAGAAGGGAAAACTCAAGGTCAAGACGGAAGAAATCCTCTCAAGCATAAGAGAGATCAGGCGCCTTCGCGCCCTTCTGGAAAAAATCCCCTCGAGAAAAGAATCTCGGATGGCCCGCGGCCGAGCCGTCATCAGCCTGATTCACCTGGTCAAAAGACTGAACCTTCGGGCTTCCCACTGGGAGATGATGGCCGATAAACTGAGCGGCAGGCTCCAGGCTTTCTGCGAACTGGCTGAAACTAAGGATGAGCTAAGCCTTGACCTCAAGAAGGCTAAGAATCGCGAAGAAAAAGCGCAACTGAGACGAAAGCTTGTTGAGATCAACAGAGCCCTCCGAAAATCGAGGCAAGAGACGGGCCTCACTCCTCGGCAATCGAGAAACCTGCTCAGGGAAATGAGCCTGGGAAAGCAACTCAGCGACCGGGCCAAAAAAGACCTGGTGGAGGCCAACCTCAGGCTCGTGGTCTCTATCGCCAAAAGATATTCCCATCGAGGCCTCTGCTTCCTCGATCTCGTCCAGGAAGGCAATATCGGCTTGATGAAGGCCGTCGATAAATTTGACCACCGCAAGGGTTACAAATTCTCCACCTATGCCACCTGGTGGATCAAGCAAGGCTTGACCCGCACCATCGCCGACCAAGCCCGGACTATAAGAATTCCTGTGCACATGCTGGAAACATTGAGCAAATTAAGGAAAATCAGCCGGGCTCTCATCCTGGAAAAAAACAGGGAGCCCCTTCCCGAAGAAGTGGCCAAAAGGATGGGGCTTTCTGTGAGCAAGGTCAGAGAAATCATGAAAATCTCCCAAGAGGCCGTTTCGCTCGATGTTCCTGTCGGTGTGGAAGAGTCCCAACTGAGCGAATTCATCGAAGACAAAAACAGCCCTTCGCCTGAGGATTCCGCTATCCAGACCAGGTTGCGGGAACAAATCGAGCTGGCGCTCGACAGCCTCACAGAAAGAGAGTCTGGAGTTTTAAAGATGCGTTTTGGCTTTCTGGATGAAAAAGCACACACGCTGGAAGAAATTGGCGAAGCCTTCAAAGTGACTCGGGAGAGAATCCGTCAGATTGAAGCCAAAGCCTTGAGAAAACTTCGAAGCGCCGGCAACAACGGCAAGCTCAGGTCATTCATCTCCTAGATGATATTGTCTTTGAGGAGAATCCCCCCGGGTCTATTGAAGGGCGGCTCACCTATACTTTCACATTCACTTCGTACCCTTCCCGGATAGGAGTAGGAGGTTCCTTCAATAAAGGGATAAATTTGACCAACTGCTCCTGGTAGTAGCGGTTCCGCTCGTTGGCCAGGGCATCCGCCTCACTCTTCCAAAAAGTTATGGAAATGCTTTTTCCCGTTTGACGGTCCGAAAGAAAATAGGCGCCGAGAAAGTTTTTTTGCGACCTGGCCGCAGGAATAACGCTCTTTTTATAGATATCAATGGCCTCGTCTATTCGTTCCGCCTTGATGTCTATTGAGGTTAAGCGTGCAAACATGGTTTAGCCCTCCTTATCTAGCGGAAGCTCTGATCTTTTATCCGGCCTATCCCTTTTTCCCTTTGCCATTCAAAAAAAGAATAACAATTTCCTGAGGCCGAGTCAATGAAAACTTTTAGGATAGGCTCGCCGGCGAATTAAATTCTTGACTTCGGCAGCGGTTAATTTTTATCATAGCAGGTGACCAGCGTATTAAGAAGAGAAAAAAGAACCAAGTTGCCTCAAAGCGATTCCAAGAGATACGCCCTTCCGAGAGACCTTCCAAAAAAAGCCAGAGTTGGATTTTTCCTCGTCTTCTTCATCTTAGTCGCACTGGTCAGCCGTTCTTCTGCCGGCATCCAGTGCGAATGGTCCGGCGTTGAAAAAATCGTCGCCATAGGTGATCTTCACGGCGACTACCAAAACTTTGTCAAAATCCTTCTGGGGACACAGGTCGTCGATAACAACCTCCACTGGATGGCAGGAAAGACGCATCTTGTCCAGACTGGCGATATCCCGGATCGAGGTCCTGATGCCAGGGGAATATTCGACCTTTTAATGAGGTTGGAGAAAGAGGCCGAGAATGCCGGAGGAATGGTCCACGCGCTCATCGGCAACCACGAAGAACTGAATATCACGGGCCTCGTCTTCCGCTATCCCGACTACATGACCGTCGACCAGTTCATCTCCTTTCTTCCTGACGGATATAGAAGACAGAAAGAAAGGGTCCTGGGAAGAATGATCAGAAATCTTGAGGCCAAGGGTCAGGGTTCTCAACGGGAAAACCTCAGCAATGAATTCTGGAGCAAGTTGAAAGACGATCTGGAGGCTCAAAAAGAATATCTTGTCCACTTTGACGAGATATATGGAGCCTGGATTCTGAAACACAATGCCGTGATCAAGATCAATGATATCATTTTTGTCCATGGAGGAATCAGCGAAAAATACTCCCTCTGGAAGATCGAAGATATCAACAACCGGCTGCGGCAGGAGCTTTCAGAACTGGCCAAGGCGGCAGTTAATCCGGGTTCGACAAGGCTGGTTCAGCCGGAGATAGCTTACCGGGGAGACAGCCCTCTCTGGTTCAGGGACCTGGCGGTCGTCCCGGAAGAGGACCTGAAAGACGAGGTGGACAGAATATTGGCTAATCTTGGGGCCAAGGTCATGGTTATCGCTCACACGCCGCGCATCCCCTCCATCCGGGAGATGAGGCGCTTTGAGGGGAAGGTCTGGATTATCGACACCGGCATTTCCAGGGTCTACGGCGGACGTCTGAGCGCCCTGATCATCGAGAATGGAGATTTTGCTATTTGGGGGGAAAAAAATGAAAAAACAGACCAGCCTAGCAATCCTCTCTCTGATTCTCTTCTTTTTTGGCCTGTCTTTTTCGGGAAAATCCCGGTCGGCCAATGAAGAAGAGAGTCAGATGAAAAGCCTGGAGAAATTTTTAAGAAAAGCCGCTGTTGTCTCTGTGGGTAAGAATATGGTCGGTGGAAGAACAGCGCCCTGGATCGTAACGCTTACTGACGGAAAAGCGGAACACCGCGCCATGTTCAAGTATGTCAACAGCCCGAGACCATCTCTGGCCCCGAGCAGTTATAAATACGAGCTCGCCGCTTACGAACTGACCAAGCTTCTGGGAATAGAGATTGTTCCTCCTGTCGTCGAAAGAGAAATCGAGGGTAAGCCGGGCTCGCTTCAAATCTTCATGGAAGGCTGTATCAGTGAAAAGGATAGGTTAAGAAAAAAACTTGAACCTCCCGACCCGAGGGCTTTCGCCGATGCCTTGGCAGAGATCAAGGTTTTTGAGAATTTGGTTTATAACGAATGCATGAATAAGGAAGATACATTGATCCATAAGGAGAGCTGGAAAGTTTGCCGGGTCGATTTTGGTGACGCCTTTTTCCCTTCTCTTGAGCTCCTGCGGGGCTGCGAAATCATCCGCTGTTCAAGGAAAATTTATCAAGGAATGCTCCAATTAAGCGATGACGTCATAGGCTCAGCGATGAAGGCCTACCTGAATGATGAAGAAATCAATGCTCTCCTGCAAAGAAAAAAGCTAATCATAGAAAAAATCAAAAAATTAATCGAAGAAAAAGGGGAAGAAGCAGTCCTTTTTTCCTAAGTAAGAATTTTGTCATAAGGAGGGACGACATGAATAACTCGGTGAAGCAAAGCGCTCGGGCGACTGCGGAAAAACCTGTGGGATTGGCCTATCGATTCCTCAAGATTTTTACAGATATCCGGCCTGGTGAAGCCGGGACAGCTTTTCTCTTGACCTTGAATGTTTTCCTTTTACTGATGGCTTATTATATGATCAAGCCCGTCCGAGAAGCTCTCATTATCGTCGGCAAAGACCCCCAGACAAAAGCTTACCTCGGGGGTGCTCAGGCCATATTGCTCATCTTTGTGATCAAGGCGTTCAGCTCTCTTTCCTCCAAAGTCCCGCGCCATCTTTTCATCACCTGGGTGACTCTGTTTTTTATTTCTAACCTGGCCCTTTTCTATGTGTTCCATCTACTGGCCATGCCCATGGGAACTATGGGCATCATCTTTTTTATCTGGATTGGCATCTTCAGTATCTTTATAGTGGCCCAGTTCTGGGGGTTTGCCAACGACATCTACACAGATGAGGCAGGCAGACGCTTGTTCCCCATCATAGCTGTGGGACAGACCTGCGGTGCCGTCTTCGGGACGCGGATCGCCACATGGATCATTAGCCCACTGGGAGCTAATTTCGCTTACATTATGATGTTGCTGGCGGGAGCTGTTCTGGTCGTTTGTATCGGGTTGACCATCGTCATTCATAAGAGGGAGATCAAGCGGGGGCGGAAGCAAGCCCAAAAGCCCGATCAAAAGATTGCGGAGGAACAGAAAATAAAGGAACAGCCTCTTAAAAAAGGCGGCGGATTCCGGCTGATTTTCAAAAGCCAGTACCTCCTCTTCTATGCCCTGGTCATTTCTTCCCTTAATTTTGTCAACGCTATGGGGGAATACATCTGGGGAGATGTTCTTAAGCGTACGGCCACAAAAGCCGTCCAGATGGGCACTGCCGGAGGGCTAGATTCCGCCCAATTTGTCGCCAAGATTTCCGCAGATTATCAAGGTTTAGCGAATATCATAGCCTTGGTCATCCAGCTCTTTTTGGTATCCCGCATTATCAAATGGTTCGGAGTCAGCGGGGCACTCTTATTTTTACCGTTCATTGCCTTGGGAGGCTATAGTTTTATCACTCTTGGTGCAGTCTCCATCGTCCTGATCAAATGGATTAAGGGTCTGGAAAACGGGACAGACTATTCGCTCATGAACACAACCAAAGGCGCCCTTTTCCTCATCACTTCAAGAGAAGAAAAATATAAGGGGAAGGCTGCGGCTGATACATTTTTTTACCGCGGGGGAGACGCTCTGGCAGCCCTGACTGTTTTTATCGGGCTCAATTTTTTGAGGTTTGAGATCAGAAACTTCGCCAAGGTTAATGTGTTAGTCGTCTTAATCTGGCTTTTCTTCAGCTTCTTGGTGATTCGGGAATATAAAAAGCTTAAAGCAAGAACAGAAATGCCGGGGTCAGCAAAGTCTTCTTAAAGATTACCTTTGGCGCAGGTCTTTGACCTTGATGATCCCCCCGGAATCCTGGGCAATATAGAGATAGCCGTCATCGTCTCGGGCCAGCCCCTCCTGGTTATCGCCGAGGAAGGCATATTGCTTGACCAGTCTTCCGTCCAGGGTGATTTCCACGAAAATGTTGTCGGCATCGTCAACAATATTCAGGTGCTTTGTTTTTGAGTCATAATAGATGCCCGCTGGGTCATCCATCTTAAACGGCAGGACACGAATAATCCGAGCTTCGGCCTCTGCGGCTCGGCCCGATTTCAGGGGGACATAAACTTCCATGATCATGGGGGGGTCCCATTGGTTTCCGACATAAAAGGTCCCACCCTCGGGATGATTCTTATCCGGGACAAAGGCGATGCATTCAATCCCGTTGTCATAAGTATTGACCTGTTTCTGAAGAAAATTGGGATCTCCTTTATACTCTCGGTTGACAGGGAATCTCCGCGTCACCTCCCGTTTGTCCGGGTCGAACTCGAGGATGACATCATCGGCTTCAACAGAGACGTAAAGAAGCCCTGTTTCGGGGTCGACAGTCACACCTTCCAGGTCGCCGGGCAGACTTTGCTTAAAAATGGGTGTCCCGTCCGTCTTCATTTCGGCGATGACCCCGTCATCGCTGACCACAAAAAGCGTTTTCTTCAGGGGATGATAGCAGATCCCCGAAGGTTCAGCCAGTTGCTGCTTATCGATGTTCCCCCCGAATCCCCGCACATCCAGCCATTGATAAGGGAAGCGGATGGTGGGGGCGTATTTTGACGTCGAACAAGATAAAATGAAGATGAGCAGAAGCAAAAGAGCCAGATTCTTTTTCATTTTTGATTCCTTTGAGAAAGCATAATTTATGCTCAACGACGGAGTCCTGTCAATTTATTTCAGGGCGTGGTCTTGATTTTCTTAAAACAGATAATTATTATATCTATTAAGCTCGAATGAACGGGGAAAATGACCTGAACGGAAAAAGCCAATGAAACAAATAATCGTAATCTTGGCCGCTTTCCTTTTGCTCTTCGTTTACGTTCCTGTGGCCGTTGCTCAATTCACTCCCGAGGAAATTGCCCAGAGGCCGCTCTGGGAGGAATTCCTCAAAACGGCCGAAATGGTCCGCTCGGAAGAAATCCGCGAGGGAGTGACCAGGCCGTTCCGGCTCTATCTAAAGAAGGGAAATGTCGAAGCCAAAGCCGCCTGGAAGAACCCGAGCGGCATCCAGAGCGGCTTTCTCGAAGGATGGCAGTATGAAATCGCCGCTTATCGCCTCGATAAGCTCATCGGGCTGAACACGATTCCCGTGACCATTGAAAGAGAATTCAACGGCAAACCGGGAGCGCTCTCGCTCTGGGCGACGAGCCAGTACAGCCTGCTCAAAATTATGGAGGAAAACATCGAGATCCCTGAGGCGGTGCTTGAGAAAGTCGACAACATGAAGTACGTGACCAGGGCTTTTGACAGCCTGATCGCCAATGAAGACCGGACCCAGCAGAATATCCTCTATACCAAAGATTGGCGGACAATCATGATCGATCATTCGCGTTCGTTCCGCTCCTCCAAAGAATTCACTGAAAACTTGATGTTCGGAAAAAACGGGTTGAAGAAACATGCCGACGGCAGTCCTTATCTTTTCCGCAGGCTTCCCCGTTCCCTTGTCGAAAGAGTGAGAGCTCTGGAGTTTAAGAGTATCAAAGAGGCCGTCGGTCCTTACCTGACCGATAAGGAGGTCGAGGCCCTGATCAAGCGCAAATCGCTTCTTCTTGCCGAAATCGACGAATTGATCAAAGAAAACGGAGAAGCCAAGGTGCTTTACTGAGGCCGCCCGGTGGCTCTCATTTAGATAGAGTTTAAAACATGAGGCTCGAGTGACAAAAAGAAAGGAGGGATGCATGAAAAAATTTCTTATTGTTTTTATGTTTTCGATCGTTTTACTCGCCTATACTCTCCCCTCTTTCGCGCAGTTTACTCCCGAAGAGATTGCCGAAAGGCCGAAGTGGGAAGAATTCCTGACCAACGCCAATATTGTCGGACAGGAGCAAATCACCAGAGATGCGGTAACCAATCCTTGGAGGCTCTCTCTCGAGCTCGCTGGTGTCACGAAATCCGCCCTCTGGAAGAATGCCAAAGGCAGGATGGGAGGATATATCGAGGGTTGGGAATACGAGATAGCGGCCTATCTTTTTGATAAATATCTGGAGCTCAACATGGTCCCGCCAACAGTGGAAAAGAAGTTCCAGGGGAGCCGCGGTTCCTGCCAGCTCTGGGTGGACGCCTGGATAACCATGAAGAAATATAAAGACGAGAAGATGAAGGTCCCCCCGATCAAAGTCTTTTACTGGAACAGAGCTCTCTATCAACAGCGGGCCTTTGATAACTTGATCGGAAACGAAGACCGCCATCAGAATAACTATCTTATCACGCAGGACTGGCGGATCCTCCTGATCGACCATTCTCGGACGTTCCGGACGAGCAAAAAATTCACCAAAGAGCTCATATACGGAGAGAACAATAAAGAAGGGCTGGTGATGAAACAGATCCCTCGGGCTCTTCTCGAGAAAATAAAGGCACTCAATTACGATATTATCAAAGGCTTCGTCGGGGAATACTTGAACGACGACGAGATCAATGCCGTCCTGGCCCGCCAAGAACTCATTATCCAGATGGTCGACGATCTGATCAAGAAGAACGGCGAGGAAAACGTTCTCTACTGAGCCTTAAGTCCTCTTCGCTCTCGCTTTCTTGTGCATCGTCAGGATGTTTTGGTCGTCTTCCCGGCGATAAGAAAACCCGTCCATTAGTTTTCGAGCGAGGAAAATCCCCAGCCCTCCCTTCTGCTCCTTGTTGATCATCTCCTCGATTTCCCACTCTTTGATTTGAGTGGGGTCAAAGGGAATGCCGTTATCCCTGATTTCCAGGTAAATCGTCGCGTCCTGATGCCAGGTCTTGAGAAAGATGTCACCTTTTCCCCCCGGATAAGCGTATCTCATGATGTTGGTGCACATCTCCACGAGCGCGAGCTCAATTTTAAAATACTCTTCCTCGGAAAGGCTGAAGAACCTAAGGTTTTCTCTGAGAAAATTCCTGATTCTCTTCAGCTGAGCCAGCTCGCTTTTGACTTTTAAAGCCTTCATTTGCCGGAAAAACGCAAAACAGGTGGTGCCGGAGGAGGGAATCGAACCCACACCCTTGTCGCCAAGGACTGGATTTTGAGTCCAGCGCGGCACTGTTCTTCACCCATCTTAATTAACTGAAAATGAACGACTTAGGGAAAGGCTCACGGCACTTTTTCTTCCCGTGTGACAAATTTGTGACAAATTTTCCGGCTTTTTTTGCTCATACGATGCCAGGAGTTCCACCGCCTCTTCACTTAAAACGTCGCCCGGATGCAAATAATGCTGAGTGGTCAGGACGTTTGAATGACCGTAGAGTTTTTGAATCGTCACGATATCAACGCCGCTCTCAAGTAGCCGCGTCCCGAAGGTGCGGCGCAGGTCGTGAAATGTGAAATCCTCGACCTTGGCCGCTTTCAGGGCATTCTCAAAGCCTGTCCGGACACTCCTCCGCTTGAAAGGGAAGATAATCTTTGCGTCGAGCTTCGTCGTTCTCAGCCTTTCAAACTCAGCGCAGAGAACCGAATTGAGCGGGACGAACCTTGCCCGCTTGCCCTTTGTGTGTTCCGCTTTGATCGTCCTCTTTTCAAGGTTAACGTCACTCCACTTGAGGCCGAGAACTTCTCCAAGCCTCAAGCCTGCATGAAGCCCGACAAGGACGATCGGTTTCATGTGCGGGGCAAGCCCTGAAAAAAGCCTTTGCTCTTCATCCCTTGACAGGACCCGGTCCCGGGCCGTGTCTGCCTCAGAGAACATCTTGACCTTTCGCGCCGGGTTCTCGCCTATCATTCCCTTCTCGGCCGCGTAGCTGAACATCTTTTTGAGCAGGGCCATCTCGCGGTTTGCAGTAAGGGGAGAGATCCCTTCGTCGAGCCTTTGCTGCCTGTAATCCCGGATCGTCGAATCCGTGATTTTGGTGAGCTTAATGTCGCCTAGGGAATCCTTGATTTTTCTCAGCCTGAACTCGTCCGTTCTCCAGCTCTTTTTCTCTTTCTGCGCGTAGTTTTTCATGTAGAGATCGGAGAGCTCCTTGAATGTCCCGGATTCGCTTTTTCTCGGCGGCGAGAATTTGCCGGAGAAGACTTCAGAGATTTTGGCTTGAAGAGCGATCAATGCCTCTCCCCGGTTTTGGGCCGCGTTGATGACTTCCCTTCTTCGCTTTCCCTGGCCGTCTTTGTAGTCCATGGACCATCGGCCCTTCCCCTGCTTTGTCTCTCTCAAATAGATCGTTCCGATGCCATAACGCCAACGCCGTGTCTCTTTGTTCACGGCGTGCTTACCTCCTCTGAGGTGTAGTTTGTCAAATTCTGTCAGACAAATCAAGGGCGTTTGCTGCAAAAACTCGAAGGGAGAAAGAGTCCGGCCCCGTTCTATCCGTTCTCTGATCTTGGCACGTTCAAACAGGATTCTTCGACCGTCCCGCACGTGATCAATTTTCCCGGCGCTTGCCATCCTGTACAGGGTTTTGGGATGAAACCGCAGCCAGGCGGCAGCTTCCCGGGCAGTCAGCAGCTGATCCATTTATCGCCTTACCTCTGCAAGCTCGGCAATGATCCCTTGAAGACCCTTAGCCTGGCCTGCACGGAACGCCTTAATGACTTCCCTGGCCGCCCAATGCAAAAGCCGGCAGCGATCAGAACAAAATTCCCGCTTTCTTGGGCCAGATTTAGACTTAAATTCGGCCCCACAGGTTTTGCATGTATGATTTGACGTATTCGGCCATAAAAGCACACCGTGGACGTTTTTCCCATCGTTAACGATAGACTGCCGCGACATTTCAGACCCCTCGCTCACCTTCCGCAGCCTCTTGCCACTTTTCTGGATTGCCTTCTTCCTCGCAAGGCAATTAAGACAAATAACCTCGCAGTGCCGGATCACTTCAAGCCAATCTTTCTTGTTTCGGGAGAGATTCTTCAATTCGGGTGAAAATTTGACTTTTTCACCTCGAAGATGGAACCTCAAGACCAAAGGGTTTTTCTCTCCGCAAAGACAGCACTCTCTCTCCGCCTTGAGTTCGTCGAGCCACCGCTTTCTTTCTTCATACTTTTCCTTGAGCTTGGCTTTTCCACGGGGGGATCGCCGCCCTCTCTCCTCGGTCGCCTGCGGTTCTTTCCGCTTTCTGGTCCGCGCCTGGCCCTCCCTGAACTTCTGTAACATATCCTGATATCACTCCTCCAGCGACCTTCTTTTCATTTTGCGGTCTCAAAATGGAACTTTTTCCTCTTGACTCTCTCCTTTCGCTTCCGGGCTAGGCAGTCCCTTCTTGTACTCTGCGGCGGCAAGATCGACGGCCTTCTTGAGCTCGGGGATCAGCTCTCGAAGCAGGGACATACCTTTGCGCGTCGGCTTCCAGCTTCCATCGTCGTCAGCGTAGAAAATTCTTATGTCGATCAACTTCTTTCCCTTAAACTCTGTGAACTGGAGGACGACTTTCTCTCCTGCGCTTTTCTTTAGCTCACAAATCAGTTTTCCATCACTCATTTTCTAACCTCCGGTCCAAATGGTTGATATTCGGACCTATCTTGTTGAGAGCCTTCGAGGATTCTAGTTATGCTCTCATTGATTTCAGCCATTTTATCAAGCAACTTAATTTTCTCTCTAATGCGAAGAGCCTCATCTTCTATCGAGGAAACCTCTTTCCCTCTTCGCTCTAAGTGAATGATGAGCCTTTTTATCTCAAAGTCAGAAAACATTTTGTCCCTCAATTTCGAGAATTCGCCCCGAGTCTTTTGAGAATTTTGCCTCGATAAACGCTGTAGGCCCGCGCTTGTTTTTCAATAATTTCATGTATAAATTTCCTCGAGAATTAGCCCTCTGTTTCTCTGTAGCCCTGGGATTAAGGTTAGGGTCCCATAGGCCGATTATAAAATCGCTAATCTCCTCAATAGCCCCGGATTCCCTAGGCATATCAATCGTGACTTGCTCCCATCCTCCACCGCCCTTCCTTGAGGTCTGGACTAAGAGAAAGATTATGAGTCCCCTATTTTTAGCCAGCTCCTTTAAGTCAACGATTTTATTCGTGGTTATCTCGTAGGCCCCACTTCCAGAACCGGCCTTGACCAGCTGAAGGAAGTCGATGAAGATTATTTTGAGTCCGTCTCGCTCAACGAGTCTTTCAATCTCAGCGACAGAATACACAAACTTGTAAACCTTAAGGGGGTCATATTTTTTTAGGAACTCGTCCTCACCCAGGCCACCTATCATCCTTCGGCTATGGACTTCGTGTCTGGAGAGGTCGAAGTAAATCTGCAGCATCCTTTCCGTAAGGGGTCCCTTCTCCATTTCGAGGGAAAAGAACCCGATTTTATTCTTCTGCTCGCTGTTCATCAGGTGGCTGAGAATATTGAGGCCGAGAAACGTCTTGCCGACTGTAGTCCTCGCCATGATCGCAATGATCTCGCCGTATTGATAATCATCGGTGAGCTTGTCAAATGTGGGAAAGCCCGTATTGACACAAGTCCTCTTTGTCTCTTTCCATGAGACATATTCCTGATATGCGGCCCGAAAGCTCGAGTCTTCATTCTTCACATGGACGAGCTTTGCCTTCTCGACAATCTCGCCGATTTTGTCCCAGTCAATGACGTTGATATTTCCCCGGGCCAGACTCTCTATCTTTTTCAGGAGAGCCGCTTGTGCGTATCGGCCTTTTAGGAAATTTATTTTTTCTTTCAGAAACTGCTCGGCTATTCCCTCATAAGTGTCCTTAATGCGGTCGAGCATCGAAGAAAAATAGGCCTCACTGACCTGCCCCTTCAAGAGATCTATGATCGTGCTAAAGTCAAAGGCTGACTTTTTTTCAACGAGATCCCTCAGGGCTTTAAAGATTAGATTCGCGCTCACATCTTTGAAGTCCCCCTCGGCACAGTTCTCAAATAATATGTCTATGAGGTTGGGACGGCAGCGGGAATATTCGATCACTGTCGCCAGGATGGCTCTCTCCGTCTCGGGGCAGATCATCTTTTCAGCACCTCCTTTTGCTGTTTAATATAGGCTGCATACTCCTCGTCTGTGAAACTCTCCTGATGCCCTTGTTTGTCCTGTTCTTCTATCATTCTCAATCTTAATTTTGGATATTGATTGCGAAAGCTTCTGGTAGATAGAATGTTGGTTCTCCAGAAAGAGTCAGCCTGACACCATTCGAGGACCCCCTTAATTTCTTCGATCGGCCGTTTATCCTTCTCAACGAGAAGACGAAAGTCGTTGGCCCACTTCTCCCGCTGCTTTTGTGTCTTAGGAATTTTGGCCTTAGGATCGTTCTCTTTCATCTTTTCAATGAGTAGGTCCATGAGGGAAAAAAATTCCGGACTAATAGTTTCTTTTGTAAGTATTTCTTTTGTGGGTCCCTTTTTGGGTAACACCTTTGTTACCTTTTTGGGTAACGTTACCTTTTTAGGGAACACCTTCCATTCTTCGTAATTCTTGCTAAACTCGTAATATATGGCTTTCTTGTTACCTTTTTGGGTAACACGCTTTTTGACAATCTTCTTATTTTCAAGGGACCTTAGAAGGACACAGCATTTCGATCTTGGTATCCCGGTCATTTTTGTGAATTGTTTCAGTGCGATCCAATCGCTTTTTTTCTTGACTATCCACCCGTCTTTATCTCTTACATAATTACCAGCCTCGTCTTTCTCTGCCCAGCACCAGGTTTTCCGAAAAATAGCCCAAATCATCTGCCATTCTTGGCCTGGAATTCTGTATTTGCAGAGCTGATCTACAATTTCGTTAGCGATGTCCAAATGTCCATCCTCCTTTTGTGGATTAGCCATTACTGGCCCCCCCTCTCGGGCGATTAAGAGATATCGAAAGTTTTATAAGTGCTAAAAGAATTTTGTAGCATTGCTTATTTCGGCTGAAGAGTTCGGCGACCTTTACTTGACTTAGATAAGGCCTTTGGCTTATGCTGTTATTAACACATACGTTCATTTTCCCCTTCTCCTCGGGTCCGCGCCCGAGGTATTTTTTCTATTTCACGGTTCTCCTACGCTGGGTGGATCGTGTTGCGCTTTATAAAAGCTTCGAGTTCTTTTTCACTAACGCGTAGGGCTCTTCCCACGTGCACGAATCTAATTCCCCGTTTCTTCCAGTGCCAGCCGTAAAGCGTCCCCGGCTGCATGGCCAGACGCGATGCGGCCTCGCGTATCGTCATTAATCTCGTTTCCATTTGTGTTTTCCTTTCATCTCCCATTTTACGCGGAAATTGTTGAATGTAAATGAAATATAAGACCAAAATGGACCGAAAAAGGGGGGTTTAACTAGTTTCCCCCCCCTTTTCTAAACTGACCCCTCCCGATTCAGCCGCGTTTTCTTATCTTTCTTCATATCCCGTTTTCTACTATAATATTGACGTGAAATCGCCAGCCAAGATTGATCTCAAATGGGACCAAGGTCGACTTGATGATTTTCTGAAGGAAAAAACTAAACACGGCCTTTTAGAATATGCGTCCATACTCGCGGATGTCCTTATGGGGATACCTCTCGGGAAGCCTTTTGGAACCTTCATTCCTGATGACCTGATAGAAACGGCTAAGAAGAATCTCCAGGAAGCAAGAAGACTGGAAATGCTTTTGGGCAAAACAACGACACTAGAAATGCGTTTGAGTCAGGAAGATGTCGCCTTCCTAAAGAAAGACATCGCCTTTCTAGAGGAAGTGATCTCGGAGGGGAAGACAGGAGGACGTCCCGTAGACAAGGCGACCGTGACCATTTATTTCTGGGCTTCATTGGCGAAACGTGACGGTAAAGTTCCGTGGGCTATGCTGAGAACGTTGCTCAGGTGGTTTTATGAACGATTCAAAGAGATGGGCTATGAGTATGCAGCGGACATCTCTTCTAAAACAAAAGTTGAGCATAGGGCTAAAGACACGTCGAGGAAGGAATTTAAAAAGCGATGCACGATCAAGATTGAAAAACCTGTCAAAGGCAAAATGACAAAATCCGAACGTGCCAAGATAGAAAAGCTCTTGTCTGACCCCAAGATAGGGGAAAAAATAATGGACTCTTTCTTTGCATGGCAGGACAGAAACCGGGAAGCCGACCGCAAACCCAACTGGAAGGACAAACATATTAAGACCATCGTGACATACCTAAGAGGCTGGCTATTTAATTGTCCCGAAAGGAGGTTCTTCCCGCGGGCGGTCAAGTTTTCCAGCGATAGCATCGAAGTCGAAATGGATTGCAGGAATGGCGGAAAGTCAGAGACATTGCGATGGAAATGGGATTTGAAAACCCGAGAATTTATTAGAGTAGAGCCGGACCCTAAGGCGGTAGCTTCATGGCCGGTTCTTTTTTCATCATAAAGGGGACATGGAAAAGAAAGGGACAAGGTATCAACACGGCGGTTCCGGCCTGATTCCAACCTCACGTCTGAGGACTATACAAGGATAGGCCGGGCCTTCAAATATACTTTCGGTCAGATTCGGAAGCTCCATAAATCCCAAATTGAAGCTTATGGACTATTGCGTCAATTGAAAAAAAGGCTGAAAGAGCTCGAGAAAAAAGTGTCATCGTTTATCGAACCAAGTTGAGATAGAATGAAGTCCCAAAAAGAAAAACCGGAAAATTTGTTTAAAGATTTCAAGCGTTTTATGGATGAGGTGGTAATACCGCACATAAAAAGGAGCTATGGGATAGAGCGAGAATTCATGGAGAGGCTTGATGATTTAATGGAGAGGAAAAAGAAAATCTCGTCCTTCGTTGAGCCAAATTAAAAGGGAAAATGAAATGGCACACGCACAAATTTGTCCTGTCTGTGGGGGAAGAGGAATGATTCCTGATATGAAATATAATCCTGCGTCAACGGCCACAATAATAGAAATCACCTGTCATGGCTGTGGTGGCATGGGATGGCTCATCTTGCCAGAAGATAATTGACCTTATTATTCCCCCAAAACCTCTTCCGCTTCCAGCGGGGATGATGACGCTGCGTGGCGTTGTCGAGAGCCATGAAAAATTTTACAAGTTCCTCACTCGCCGCTTGAATCGCAGGACCCGATATCGGCGCCTTAAGCCCATGCCGTCTCTCTTGTTTTAAAATACGCCTAGAATTCTTTACTTGTCAATATCTTAGGCTAAGAAAAGGGACAGCGCCCCGAGAAACCAACTCTCGCAGGTATGACGGCGATACCTCTAGAAACGCCGCCGCCTCTTTTAGCGTGAGAATCTCCATTATTCGCCACAGACCGGCCCTGGAATGGCCTTTTTTTCGTGAAAGTGCCTGCGTGGTAGGGCAGTTGAGCGTCTAACTCCTTTCAGCCGTGGGTTACCACCGCCTTTGTTTTTTATCCGCTCAAACCTATCTTGGGTTAGGGTTTTCTTTCGCCATTTGGGGTTCCCAGGCCCGCCTAACCCTTTCCTGGCGGGGTTCCTGCCAAAGCGGTATTCATAAAGGGGACAGCCGCTATAATCTATATCCTCGCCATTTTCCATAGTTGTCCTATCCTCTACCCTATTGACTCCCGAAAATTCCATGATACGATTAAATTGTGGCTGTGAAAGAAGATCTGATCCGCTGTCCACTTGAAGATAAACGTCTCCGTCGTGCGCTATATATTGTCATTCGCGAACTCCGGCGCTCCCGCTCCTCCGTTGCTCGTCTCGCCCAGCGGACCCGAAAACAGCGGCGCGAGATCCGCAAACTTGAAAAGCGAATCTCCAGCTTCATAGAGCCGAATTGATCAGAGGTGACAAGTGAAAAGCCCAAAAGCCCGCTTTTGCGGCCCAGGCATAGCAGGCACCCTTCGCTCGGCCATAACGGAAATTGTGCGTATAGGGGGGGTGGGGTTGGTTAGGGGGATATGAGTGAGATCCGTCAAAAAATGCGCCCCGTGCTTATGCTGGAGCGCCAAAAAAGGCTAATTGGAAGGCGATCAGTGACATTCTCCCGCTTCAAAATCAAGGTCATCACTTCCCGACTCCTCCCCAAATCGAAAATCTACCTCTTCTCCTGCGAATCTGACGCCCAGGACTTCATCAACCATATCAACACCGTCCATGACATTGTCAGAACACTCATAACCAAAGGAGTGATCAAGCTGAAGAAAACTGCGAGTAAGATCATTGTCCCAATTATTGCCCTCTCTGCCCTCACCCTCCTCACTTCCTGTGCGGCGATAAGGGAATATCGAGCGGAATATCAGGCCGAACTCCGAGCCGAAAACGTTAGAAGAGCCCAAACACAACCACCTAAAACATACCAGCAAGAACTCATAGGCGATTACCTCGATTATGCCCTTACAATCAGCCTCCTCTCCACACTCAGCGGAAAGGGAACCTGCAGCTTTCCCTCCCTTTACTCCCCTTACACCCTCTGGCCTATAACATCCCCGCTTTTCTGGTATCAATATGACCTGGAAAGTGAAGTAAGGAACCTTCAATACGACATAGAAGATACAATGATGATGGAAAGATTCAAGCTTGAGATGCAAATGAGACTCTTAATGGATGAATTGAAAAGAGAAATCGCTAAGATAAAAAAGTGATGATGGATGGGCGAATGAATGAATAAATGCGCGGGTGGGTAGGGTGGTAAGGGGATGAGTGAAATCGGTCAAAAATGTGCCTCTGGGACTTACTGAGAGCGTAAAAAAGACCATCCTGGAGAGGATCAGTGACATTACGGGCTTAGGAACACAAATGCGAGGATAAAAGGAGAAAAATAAAATGATCCTTCCATCTGGATTCAAAATGAAAGTCTTAGGAATAGAAGGAAAAGGTGAGAAGTATTCCTTTGGAAATATCATAGACTTGGCCGGAAATATTAACGATGCCCTGAGCCATCATCCTGATTGGGATATTATCGACATAAAAGTCGTCAATTTAGATCATTCTAAATATGATGCTTTAATATGCTATAGAGAGAAAGAAAAACCTTGAATCTGGGAATTGTCAGGTAAACTGCTCAGTGAGATGAAAAAGAAAAAGACTATTCTGGAAGATAAAAGCCTATTATGAGAAATAAAATGATTTACCCAGCAAGTGATGCACTAATAGACCTAGGGTCAATCGGAAAGTTCCCTTATACCCCCCCTTGTTTGAATCCCCTAATAATGGGATGAAGTTGACATAATGATTATTACACGACCCATATTTCCTGCCTTATGAACCCCTTCTAGTTGACATAATGACAATTTATCACTCCTGATCTTCCCCTAGTAGGTATTGATCTCTTCTTCTCTGTTGACAAGTCCCTATAATATATTAGGTCTTGATTCTTAATCAATATATTATTCTTCAGAAGTTACCCCAAAAATTTTATATATCAAAGAGGAGTCTTTGAACGAAGTGAGGTTTGGGCGGAGGCAAGGCCGGCTTAAGGCCTTTGGATTGACTGAAGAGAAAGTGTTTAATCCCATCAGCCAGGGCATAGAGTCGAAAATCCGGAACCCCAAAAACCCGCCGCGCCGCCCTCAGCACGTGTCTCATTAGAACGCGCAACTTCAGCCTTAGCCCGAGGTAGACCGACGTGAAGTACGCCACTGCCATAAGGATCGCCATGATATTCTGTAACCTCACATAGGTCAGAAGCCGGATGTCCTCGAGCTGATAGCTCTGCTTTAAAAACCGGATCGTCTCCTCGACCCTCCAGCGGCTCAGATAGGCCGCCACCACATGCCAGAGCGATTTTCGACTCCGCTTGACCGCTAGGTCCGTCAACAACATCAGAGGCTCTGAACCGAAGCCTTTCACCACCACCAGAGTTAATAGTTCCCCCCGGCCGGGAAGATGGACTTTCCGGTATCCGACCTCAAGACGCAAGGGCCTTTCTTGGTCTGACTCCTCCTTGGCCACATATTCCACAAACAGCGATGGACAGGCGTGAGCCATCATCAGAGCGGATTGCAGACAGCCGCTCTCAAGAGACCGATCTCCGCGCAGACGGATAACGAAGCGAAGCTTCTTATCTAACAGATAATGAAATAGTTTCCCCCGGTCTCCCCCTCGATCCAAGACCCAGATGCCGCGGCCCTCTGTGGCCGCCGAAACCTCCGCGATCGCCCGGGTGATCTCTGCATTCTCGCTCCCATAATCCGGCGCCCTCTGAGAGTAGAGTCGTCCGTACAGCGGGATCACCCGAGCACTCCCGATCTCTGCCCCGATCACCTGCAATGTCCAGTACCCCCGTCCCTCCTCCTTCTCACTTCCATCCCGGACCCTCGCCATATACTCCATGCGCCTGGCGTACTTCTTGCTCAGGTCCGAGATATCCAGGATCAAAAGCGTCGCCTCTCCGATCCGCTTCGCCGCCATCTTCAACAGCCTGCCCGTGACCCCCCTCCATAACCCCCACCGCCCCAACTGCCGCGACAACCGTTCCACGTTCTTCTTGACTGAAACCTTCTCCCCTAAAGCCCGTGATATCTCCGTCAACCGCAGCGATTGCCGCGCCTGGATCCCATAGATCATCTCCGTCATAAACCGCCGCAGGACCTTCGGGAAGTCGGCCGAAAGTTCCCCCGAAAATTGGACAATCTGCTCTCGCAATTTGGAGGCGATTCTGGCACAATCCATGTGGGGTCTCCTCTGGAAACTCTCTTATCGAGAGTCTCCGTTGATTTAGAGTTGGAGACCCCATTGTATCCAAAAAGTTACCCCAAAATTAGCCCATCCAGATGATTTTCTATGTATCCAATAGACAGAGAATAACTTAGCGAAAATTAAGGCCTATTTTTGGGGTAAGTCCTGATTATTCTTCTTTTCTTCTTTATATTAATACTTAATAAGGCTATTAATACCCAAGAATATTAACTCTTAATATACATATTGTCTAAATAAATATCGATTAATCAATATAGGGGGGCTGATCGCGCGCGCGGGGGGCGCGCTCCTTTTAATTATTTTCTGGGGGGGTCTTGACAGTCAAAAAAGCCATGTTACGATTAAGCTGAAGGGTGGAGACAGATTGTTTCCATTAAGAATTTTTCTGAGGAGGTGAAAAGATGGCTTCAAAAACCAAATTCCCGTTCAGGGTTTTTGAAGTGCCGGAAGTATCAAATTTCAATCTCAGTTCTTCTCATGATGTTTATGAACGGTTCAAGGCTTATTCTACGGCCGATAGAGAAATGTTCATCATCCTGTTCTTAGATACTCATAATCACGTCATTGATTCGGAGCTCCATACAATAGGTGATGTTGATTCCTCTGCGGTCTATCCGCGCCAGGTTTTTCGGTCTGCGCTGCTCCATAATTGTTCATCAATTATCTGCGTGCACAATCACCCTGGGGGCGATCCTGAGCCGTCTGCCTGCGATAAGGACATTACAAAGGCGCTCGTTCGGGCCGGCGCTCTCCTACAAATTAAGGTGCTTGATCATGTCATCGTGGCCAGGTCCGGCTATTTTTCTTTTGAAGACCAGGGGCTTATTGCTGATTATTCGATTGGAGCTAATTCCTATTAACGGGAATCATAGAATGAAAACAAAGCTCATGCCGGAAAGTCCAAAAACGAAATTGTATTGCTATTTTAAAGCCATTTGTTCTGAGTGTGGTTCGTTTCATCTTTATAGGAAAGTCTATGGTTGGGAAAAGACTAAAAATTTTAAGTTTCTTTGTTTCCCTAAAAGCAATCAATTAAATCTTTTTTGAGGAGGTGAGAAAGTGATTTTATGCAATCCTGATTATGACAAGGTGAAGGACAAATTGTTGTCCATTGTTGCAGGTCTCGCGGTTGAGTCTGAAGACCGTGCCAAATTCTACAAAAAGCGGGGCGACAAAAACTTGTTCTATGTCTATGTTGGCAAATTCCATGCCTATTCTAACATTGCGGGTATTCTGGCGTCTATTGAGTATCAATTAGCTGAAGTCGAAACAGGGGACTAGCGCCCCTTGTCTCCTCAAGCTGGCTCCTTGAGGGCTGATGAGACAGGCCAAATTTTTCTGAGGAGGTGAGACAGTGTCATTAGAGGTTCAGGGGATCGGTTCTCCTGAGGGCAAGGGGTCTATAAGTTCCAAAGAGAGGCGCGCTCAATTACAGGGCAAGCTAGCAGAGCTCGAGGCCTCGCTTGTCGTGTCTCCTGACAAGCTCACTGAGTTTGTCAAGCGCTGGCGCGGGGGATTCCGTAATTACTCGCTCCATAACTTTCTCTTGATTCTGTGGCAAAAGCCAGAGGCAACGATCTGCGCGGGTTTCCATCACTGGCGGAATCATAAGCGGTGGGTGCGCAAGGGAGAAAGAGCGATATGGATTCTCGCGCCAGGGTTTGCGAAGAAGATCAAGCGGGATGAGGAGATCGGAGACGATGTTGAAACAGAAGAGCGGGTCATTCAGTTCTTCTTTCCTGTTCCAGTATTCGATGTCTCTCAGACTGACGGCGCGGAGCTTGCGATCGGGAACACGGCGGTCAAGGGCAACGGCTCCCTCTCGCTTGATGAAGTCAAAAAGGCTTTTCCCGAGTTCGAGTGGCGCCAGTCTAACGGGATTGAGGACGGCTCGACGGACGGGAAGTCAATCAAGGTCTCAGAGCGGGCGAATAAGGGCCAGATGATCTGTGCTGGTCTTCATGAATTAGGGCATTGTCTTTGTGGTCATTTCGACGGACGAAAGGACACACCCCGAGACATCAAGGAGCTGGAGGCTGAGGCCGTATCATTCCTGGTATCCTCTTATTTCGGGTTCGAGGACGACGGCGCGAAGCTCTATCTTGTCAATTGGCATGGAGACAAAGCCAAACTTGCGAAAAGCGGAAGCAAGGTCTTATCGGTCGCAGAGCGGATCATCAAGCGGTTGAGGCCGGACGACAAGCCGAAGAGTCGCCAGGCCGAAGAGAGCGCGTCTCAATTGTCCTTGGGGGCTTGAAGTGACGAAGAGGATGACAAGAGATAAATGCAATTTCACGTTGCCGAAGCCTTTTGTCATCCTCTCCTCTCAAGGTCTCAAGCGCAACGGGTTCAGGAAGTATGTCATTTATCCTGATCTCTCGAGGTTCAAGAGGGCGTGTTTGAATTGTCCTTATAGGATGGTCAACGATTCGCGCTCATCATGCGCGATTGCGGATAAAGATTTCAGGCTCAAATTTTATGGCATTACTCCCCAAAAGGGAATCATGCTAAGTCTGGGCTCTGTCCCTCCAGACTTAAGGCCAAAGGCCTTAGGGCGTGAGGCTGAGGCTTATCTTCGACGGTATGCCCAAAAGCGCACAGGCGGGAAGTCAAAGCGCTCTAAAAAATAGGCTTCCTGACAGGCGGAAAGACGCCTTACTTTCCAGGATAAAAAAGCAATCCTGGCGGGTCGAAGCTCCGTTAAACTCGCGTCTCCGGCGGGTGACGTAAAACAAATGCGCGGTTCTTTGAAAGGCTAGGGTCAAACAGGTTGCGCGTGTTCTCTCGCGCTGGCGGGGGAGCAAGCCGAGGAGTCGGGGGGACAGGGCGCGGCTTGTCCTTGCGGGTCGAATCCCTAAGCAAGCCTTGAGGAGAACAAGGGAGGCCATCCGGCCTTCTCTCAAGCCTTCAAGGATTTGAGGGTTTGGGTGATCGCCGGAGGTCGATCAGAGAAAAATTTATTGAGGAGGTTTCAGATGAAAAACAAGGGGACCCTAATTAGTTTCATGGGGATTAAGCCAAAGCCTGGCGAATATTGGACAACGAATAGACATAATTGTTTGGGTCAATCTCAAATCCATGTTGTTATTTATCTCGATGGCGCGATTATAACAGAGTGTCCTTGTTGTGGAGGAAATCCTTTGGTTTTTTATGAGTGTGGGCAATTTTTTTACCATCCCGAAGATCATGTAATAGGGATTTGAGGAGGTAAATTCAATGGGTGTTGTCAGGTGCGGTGTGCATGGGTGCAAGTGTTGTTGGCGCTGTGACAGGTGTCCTTCATGCGAGGGGCATACATTCCGGCTCGGCAGGGGTGACTATTGTCCAGATTGCGTGAAGAAGATCAAGGCTGAAGGCTATGTCTGGAGCAAGTATTACCAAAACTATGTCAAGCCAGAAGTCGCCGCGCGGGTCAAGGGTCAATTCGTTTTCAAGTTTTAGAGAGGAGGTCTAATCAATGGCTTATTTCAAGGTTCATTGGGTTGCTACGGTCGGCGAGTCAATTGTCAAGGCTAATAGTGAAGAAGAGGCCTTGGCAATTGCGGATTCTAGGGTTGGCGAAGAGATAGTCTCAGAGGAGTGGTGGGACGATGATTTTCATCCTTGCGTCGAATCTGCGGATGAACTAACTCCCGAAGAGATCAAGGCCTATCGAATTTCATAGGAGGTCTAATCAATGCCAGAATTTAACAGGAGAAAAGCGTTGTCTAGGATTCAACGGGAGTCGGGCAGGAGACAGCCGAGGAGATTTCTTTTGAAGATGTTTGACTTGGCGGTGGCCTATTTCATCTTCTACGAAGGCTATGACGTCAAGGAAATTCAAAGGGAAGTGATCTACTCGGTGGACTCGTTTGAAAGGAAAGAGGGGTTTTTAATCAACGTTTAATAAAGAGGTCAATGAAAAACACAAAAGACAGCCGGAAAAGACCGGCAATCATCATTGACAAGAGCGTCCACAAACAAGTGCAAGCGTCATGCGGGTTAATTTACAGTCGAAGACCGACAATGAAAAGCCAGGCGGAGTATTGTGCAGGTTGCTACTATTTCGAGGCGGGCGGTTGCAACGTCATTCTCGAAGAGGGCGAGGAGTGCGAGGACCGCGTTGTTTTTTCCAAGGAAGAAGAAAAGAGAAAAAAGTAAGCGAGGTCAATGACTATGCTTAAAAAACCTATCCGGCGGGTGATAGACCGGAAGTGTGTGCGGTTGCTCCGGTGTCCGCTCATTGTGGAGATAACGGAGAACGGACTACTTAGAATGTGGGAGAAGCGCAGGAGAAAGCGCTATGAGATCTCGCTTGAGACTCTTTATCTTCGGACTATCTGGAACGAGGTCCAGAAGAGAAAGGAGAAAAAATGAGTTATGAAATTGTCAAATCAATCAAGGTGAGAGACGGCAAGGTCTTTATGAGGGCCGCGCCAAACAATGTTTGGCCGCGAGACTTCGATGAATATGAGTCGCATATTCTTACTGGCATTTTGCAGGAGCAAGGCCAAAAAGCACTTGACCTTGCAATTTTTGGTTACTATGAATCCGGCTGCCTTCAGCCTGGGACGCCAAACAAATACACTTGCGCTTTGAGTATCCTTCGCCATTTGCCCGAATATGAAAATTTTAACTGGCGAATCTGTGGGCCTGAATACAAGAAAATTCAAGAAAACCGGAAAAGCGACGCCTTCAAGGAATTGCTCAAAGGGGCATTGGTCGCAAAGCTCCCAAAGCAAAAGTTTATTATCAAGAAAGACTATTTTGGAAAGCCCATTTATCTTCATCCTCAGGCGCGACACAGATCAAAATGGACGCCAGAAAAAGAGATGGCTAAGGTTTTCCATTGGCTCCAAGATGCCGTTGATTTGAAGGCTTGCTTTACTAACTCCGAAGACTGGCAAATCGAGGCAATTTGAAAAGGGGGTGAATCATGGCTGACAGGTGGGTGAAAAGGTGGTATATTCCGAAGTCTTCAGGTGAGGGGACCTGGACGGTGGCAGTTGATCGCCTCGGGAATTGGGGCTGTAGCTGTCCAGTATGGAAATTCAAGCGCCTGGAGTGTCATCATATCAAGCTTGTAAAAGCGAATGATGGCAACGAGATCAAACCAAGAGAAAAGTCTAAGTATATCTTGGCGAAGGTCTTGAAGCCGACCTATAAACCAGAGACAAATGAACTCCTCATCCCATTGATAACCCTTCCCGATGCGATGATGATGGAGGCGACAATCTGCTATAACCTAATGATACATGGATACTCGTTTGCCGAAGTCCGAGACCTAAGACACAACCTTCCGGCCTGCTGGACAAAGGGAGCGATTTTTGATTATATTTCAAAGCATGGAGAGGCCGAGTATCCCGAGACATTTTATGAATTCTAAGGAGGAGAAATGACTACATCAAATATTCCTCATGACATTCAATTCCGCCTGCCGCAAAACAAAAAGTGGATGAAAGAAGAGCTGGTCAGGATAGCGCAGGAGAACGGCTTGCCTCTCTCGCAGCTCTTGACGATGATCCTGAGTTCCTGGCTCAAGGGCAAGCGGGGGAAAAAAGTTTTGCTCGGCCTCTGATTTGTTCCACGGTTTCTTCCCCGTTTTCGGCGAAAGAACCTCAAAGAGCCTCAAAGAACTTTAACTTGATCTGGCCGATTATCAGGGGAAAATAAAGGCATAAGGGAAGTTTTGAGAATGCCGAAGAGGGGACTCGAATCCCTACTCCCCATTCGCTTCTCAAAACCTTGCTTTTGAAAGAGGAAAGAGTTTACCTTAGACTACGACCGACCTGAATACGGATTGACCCATTCGTGAATTCTGATGATGATATTTTAGAACTTCAAGAAATAATCTTTCGTTCCATCATTTATGATTTTGAACCGAAAGACATATCAGGGGATAATTTGCTTTTTGCGCGCGATGGCCGAAGGTGCTCCTTACTGTAATTTTTCCCTTCCTCCTATCGTGAATGATGTTAAATCATGATGAGAGAGGATATCAAGGCTGGCTAAGGGTGCTCCCAGGAGAGGCAAGGGGAGAGTCCTGGCCCGGGCCCAGGAGCTCCCCGGAATGGAAGACAGACGGCCCTAGCCTGATATTCGCCTCTCCCCTAAGGACATTTGAAGCCCCGGGCTTTTTCTCCCTACTTTTGTTTTTTTTCATGCTACATGCTATAATAAGAATAACTTTCTTGTGCGGGTTGGAGAAAGCTCCCACCTCTTTGGTTCCCACCAAAAACCCCCTTTTGCTGACAACAGCCCGCACTACGCATAATGCCAGATTCCATGTCCGTAAATTGAGCTTTACTCCAATGCTCACAGGGGCAAGCGGCACAAAGCCATAGTTGATCCAGGTCGTTCTCCGGTCATCGAGGAAGACGTTCACTCTCTGCCCTCCCGAGGCTGGGCCGGGATGATCTGCAAGGTTTATGAGGTGGGGCCTCTCATCTGCCCCCAGTGCGGGGGCACGATGAAGGTCATCGCCTTCCTCACGGACTATCCTGTGGTGGACAGAATCATCAACCACTTGAGGCTGACCTTTGTGGCTTCGAAGCCTCCGCCCCCTCAGGTTGCCTTGCAGGAATATCTCATGGCCGCCGAGACCTCGGCTGAATATCTTTCATGACTGTCTTCTTGCCAGGCAGGAGAGGTCCGGCTGATTTCCGGCGCTTGTGAGCCTCTCGGCAGCTTTTTGACCCGCCCTGAGCAATCCCCAACTCAATTTGACATCTCATGAGCCGCGATTTATCCTCTCTGAGGATGACCGAAGGGGCAAATTGTCACAAAGAGGCTCGCTCGGCCGCTACAGCCAAAAAGGAGATTCTTATCTTTTTTAAGTGAAGCTGAAATTGAAGTACAAGATTGTTTTTCTGATTCTGTTGTTGGCATTCTATTTGAATGCCTGCGAAAAGACTTGCAAGTCCGTAACCGGACCTAATCCACCTGAACCGCCGGTAGAGCCGAAGAATTTCACAATTCAGGTTAAATACGTCAGACCCCTTGGTTCTATTTTGCAGCCAGACTTAGTAGATAAAGTAGGCTCTGCTATTATTGTTGGTCAGTCTTATTCATACGATTTTCTACTTATAACCAAGCTGGATGATTACCATTTTGAGAGTAAATTTGATTCACTTCCAGACAATGAAAATGGTCCCCTTTATTCTATTTATACAGTAGATGCAGCCAGATGGGATCGTCTTCACGATGATACGGCGGTTGTGGGAGATGCATTCTTTATCTTAGTAAAGGAGACCGGATTTGAAAAACAGCTGACCAATGTAGTTGCAAACAATTTACCCGCCTGTCCTTACAAAGGACCAGATGCGAAAATGGCTTTATTCAGGCTGAAAAAAGACGGCAAAATCAGCGACAATTGACAGAGGAGTTATCAGCAATTGATGACTCCTCTTTTCTTTTTATTTTTGGTATAATTTAAGAAGAGTATGATTAAAATTAATTTATCAAAAATATGGTGAAGATTAATTTTCGCTCAATTTTATATTTTTTAATTTTTTCCTTTATTTTTTTGATTATTCCTTCTAGCCATTATCTTCAAGCGCGACTATGTGACCAATTTTGGGATGCAGATATTTCTACCGTTACTAATGTTACTTCTCTTACCAATCTTAATGTTCAGGGAACCATACAAGCAGGAGATTGTAATCAGAATTCATATGAGGATCCGAGGGGACTTCAACCAGGTGCTGTCTCCCAGGTTTGGTATGAACTCAGATTCTGGAAAGACCAGGACTTTAAGGATATCGTCTATGATACTTCCAGGTCGGGAGAATGGATGAAGATGAAGCAGAATCTCGAAAAAAACCGTAAACCTTACAAACCCGGAATGTGGATCCATGATGGCAGGTTTACATGGGTCACGAAGGAAGCAAATAATGATCTCAATGGGTTTATCCTGGATATCGAGGATACAACCTTCCTTTGGAACC
>Ga0315280_10000185_pt1 | contig 120682 bp, 121 predicted proteins | sample YL17G06_40_MG_FD_203697 | JGI IMG/M metagenome (GOLD analysis project Ga0315280, IMG submission 203697) | Sediment microbial communities from Yellowstone Lake, YNP, Wyoming, USA - YL17G06_40 | ecosystem: Environmental > Aquatic > Freshwater > Lake > Sediment | place: USA: Wyoming | collected... | reverse complement strand
TTCTATTTGCCATCTAAGCAAATATCTGGTGAGGAATGTTTTCCATCTCTCCTCGTTGCATACTTTAACTTCTATCTAGCTCACCCATGTAATGCAGGTTCATTTGCCCGCTGAATGTATTGATCATCGTTTCAGCTAGCAGGATGCGATAGCAGTGCTTACCATTCTCCTCATCACTAACCAAGATAGCGTCCTCCCTGACCGCTTCGACGGAAACACCCCTCATCCATTCCTCAGCTTCTGGTCTCATAAGTTTCATCGAATAATTAAGCTTGAAGCCTTGCCATGTCACCACTCCATTCCTGTATTGGTCGAGATCTAGCTTATCCGGTACAACCACATCACTTCCATGACCGTTCATCACATAGTAATGCTTCATCTTTGCTTGCGACTTTCCTATCGCCGATATACAGGCTGTATATAGCATCTTTCTCCTCCTAGAGCAATCGCGAGTCCTTTATCATCAAAATCTAGAGAATACCTACACTGGCTGATCAGGCTGGGGATACTATTTTGAAGGCTCTGGATGCTCAAGTTGGCATGACTTCCCTATAGGACAAGCATTTACACATTTGGAATTGCATGGACCGTAGGTCCATTTGAGGGTCACAGGGTTCATGATCAAATCATAACACCGGCATTTCTCAGAGATCCATGAGTAACTTTCACCCGCTTTCTTGAAGGCTCCGTATTTGCATGCTTTCACACATTCCATGCAATCGCCGCAGACGTCTGTTGTCAATGGAGTGCCATACTCAAAGGGAGCATCAGTCAAAATGCAACCTAGAATGTTGAGTGGACCAAGTTGTGGGTGAACGAGGAAGCCTCCTTTCCCTAGAACGCCTAGTCCCGCTAGGTAAGCGGCCATTTTGTATGATAGGATTCCGGACCACCCGTGTATTTCTATTACGGCATTGAATCCACTGTCCGTTAGATAGGTTTTCACCGCCTCGACAGATCGCCTTGCCTCTCTTCGCAGTTGCCTAACCTGATCCTTCAGTTTGATATAAGTTAAGCTATAGGCGGGTCCCCATCTGTAGACATAATCCCGGTCCTCATTTAGTTGTCTGCCGCAGGCTAATGTTATCACACTCTTTCCATTCAGCATCAGATCAGAAGGCCTGTGTCCTTTCGGGGCCTCATCCTCGATCTTTTGAGCAGATGTAAAACCAACTAAATCTGCTCCAGTACTTAGACCTAGAGTTCTGAGTTTGTCAGTCATTACCTCAGATTTATGTCTCATTTCCATATTGCCACCCGATTCTGAAAGTTGGTTCTTTCTTGTTTTATTTCACGCGTAAACTACGGTATAAACGCATACTTTTCTCGACGAGTTCTTGCATGTCTTCGCAAGAAGGCACTAGTTTCCATTTCTGCTTCTCCTCAAACGGATAGTGACATTTATTGGATTTCCAGAACAAATCTTCCAACCTCGAATGCCTCTGCTATCCTAACCCCAATTTGAAACCCTCTAAATCTTGCGAGTCCTTCCATCGCATTTATAATGGGTAACATTGTTTCGTCCGCATCATGTCTGGATAAGTCTTCGTAAAAGTTTTTTGAACTTTGCGAGTTAAATCGTCTGAGTGCTTCCATTTTTAGACCGAATGCTGACTCGACATCTACGAAAATTTGGGGACAGAATTCTCTAAGAGCAGCGGGTGACTCATAAAGCAAAATATTTCTTAATTTTCTGCCTGCGGACATTGCAGCTAGACTAGTGTTCCTGTGATCTTGGTGAGTGTCTCTCGGACTATGAACAAATAGAATATCGGGCCTCACTAGATTTATCACGTTTTCGATTTCCGTTATGGTTTCTATGCCATCAGTGATTTTCGTGTCTTCCAAGTTTCCGAAGTATATTTTGTCTGCACCAATTATTCCTGCAGACTCTATACATTCTATCTCTCGAATTTTTGGGTCTCCAGAGGCCTCGCCCCTTGTCAAGACGAGAAAGTAGACTTCATATCCCTTCCTCTTGAACAAAGCTAACGTTGCAGCACATCCGATTTCTATATCGTCAGGATGGGCGCCAACAGCTAATATCTTCAAGTTAAATCAACCTCTGGAAGGAGTCCATCTCGTAAAATATTCGTTTTTGTAATACCAATTAACAAGCTCGATTAGGCCTTCTCTGATGGAGCGCTCAGGTTTGTAGCCCAATATCTTTTTGGCTTTACTTATGTCGGCGTAGCCATGTCGAATGTCAGTCGCGCGAGAATCAACACATATATTTCTCAGGTCTTTTTTGTCCATTATGTCTTTAAGAAGCTCGGCCAGTTGACTTATGCTTATGTTTTCACCTGTGCCTACGTTGAAAACTTCTCCGGGTGCGTTCTTGCTGTTCAGTGCGAGCATGTTTGCGTGGATGATGTCCTCAATGTGGACGAAGTCTCTTGTTTGTTCTCCATCCCCGTATATTAAAGGAGGCATGTTTTTCAGCAGTCTGTTTATGAAGATAGTAATAGCGCCGCCGTAGGCATGATGGATATCAAAGCGTTGTCTTGGTCCGTATACGTTGAAGTAGCGAAGAGAGACAGTTTCGAGACCGTACATTCTGTTGAAGAGGCTGACATAGTTTTCAGCGGCAAGTTTGGAAACTCCGTATGGCGATGTTGGGTTTAGAGTCATATCTTCTCTTTTCTGGGGTGATGAAGTGTCTCCATAGACAGCAGCTGAAGAAGCATACATGAAACGCTTCACACCAAGATCTGACGACACTTTTAGGAGATTTAGTGTTCCTGTGACGTTTACGTCGTTTGTGAGAACTGGGTTCTGCATTGAAAGGGTTACGCTTGCCAATGCGGCTTCGTGGAAAACAGCGTCTACATCTTTCATTAAATCCTTAACTATATTAGAGTCTCGAATGTCGCCTTTTACAAATCGAAATTCCTTTGTATCCTGATGATGAGCTAAATTATTTAGATGCCCAGTGTTCAGGTTATCGATGACTATGACTTCGAAACCTTCGTTGAGAAGTCTGTCAACAAGATGACTACCGATGAAACCAGCTCCTCCTGTTACAAGTATCTTGGAAAGACTTCTAACCATACTATCAACTCTCAGGTATATATTCTACTTACTTAGTAATGATATTCATACATCTTAACTTGGGTAACTAAAAGGCATACAAGCTAGTCCTATCTTATCTTACTAGAGTTGCCTCGGTGTCGATCGCTTCCTCTGAACCACCCCATAAACGACGAGCAAAAGAAGATAGACCTTCAACTGCGTAGCTAGCTAGCTAGGTTGCATCAATCATTTCGTACCACATTCTGGAGCGAGCTTATCGATTTTCACGGTTTGAGTTTTCGGGTTTTCTTTGTTGCCTGCATTGTCCTTTGAATAGTCCCACTATTTGATGACTACTGATCCTTACCTTTGTTTATGTACATTCAATAGCTTACGTTTCCAAAAAACCGTGACAACTGCAACTGTGAGGAATACAAGAAGTATCGGAGCCCATATTGGAAACTTTGGAAGAGCATTCTCATTTACTATTTGGATCATTGCGGTGCCTGGCAGTTGATATGTGAAGTAGAGGGATACGTGGGTGGCGTTATCTCTTTGGGCCAAGTTCGTTTGCGCATTTCCGTTTACAAGCACTGTGAGATCGCCCGAAAGTAGGGTTTTTGGGATGGTAGTGTTGCAGAAGCCGATGGTACCTGAAGGCCCCGTAACATTGAAACTTATTTTTCTGTTTATCTTATCGAGGGCAAGGTTTAGAACGGTTGAATTTGTTTTTGTCTCGACAGAATAGATCATTTTGTTCCACTCGACTTTATGAAGATACGTTAATGGATGCCCCACTGTTATGATAGAAACTGGATGCAGGTGTGTTTCTCCAATAAATCCTAAAGCCTCTCTCATTGCCTCTTCGTTGGTGTCTGCTCTGCCCCAGTCCGCTATCAATCCCCAAGCTGCGCTTTCCAAAAAGACGTTTTGAGTTATCAGTCCAACTTCGACATAGGTTGTATCGACTGTTAGAATGTGTCTGTCATCCCACGCTATAGCGATTATAAGCGGAGCCGAAGAAGCCCAAGTGTTCCTGCTCGCCTGCGCGATTCTCGATCGCCTGTCTTCAGCCACTATAGTGGTCAGAGTATGTTGTTCAGGAAGATACTGGTATACCCCAGAGGCGTTGGCTGCATAGATTCTCATAGGATAATTTGAACTTGCTGAAGGAACGGTTCTATGCCTTTGAGGGGGACTCAAAGCAGTATCCTTAAAATAGGAATATCCATAGCTTGCCCATAATATCTGAGAGAGTTCTTGACGAGTTACTGGGTTTTCGCTCCATTTGTGCGATGAAAACACTGAGTCCAAAGAATAGTTGAGTGATGCGATGCTGTCTTGGATTTCAGGAAGCTTTGATGATGAAGGGCGAGAAGTTGGTACAAGGTTCTGGTAACTGGTGTATGGAGGCAAAGGATATCCCAGGGGCATCTTGTAAAGGACTTTCTGATTCTCAGGCAAACCTAATGTGTGATGTATATAGGTTCTGTCTAGCCATGTGCCGCCTTCACAAACCGTTCCAAGATTTAGGATATTGGCCATTAGGTAGATGTTCTGAATCGTAAATCCTGATTCGGCGTTTCCCCAATAGATATCCGTACAAATATTCATGTCGAACGCTATGTACATTTGTATTGGTGCAGGATAACCTCCACTAATATTTCTATAGTCTCCTTTCTTCCATAGGGTGAGGCTTTGGTTTTCTGGGATAAATTTGTAGGCAGCTGATTCATTGCAGACATAGACAATGACGGGATAACCGGAAATGCTTGGGACAGTTCTGCCTCGCCAGGAATAGCCGTAGGCTGCCCAAAGAACTTTCAAAAGGACTTCTAGAGGAATTGTAGTGTTAGAATAGTAGTTGCCATAATGGATCGATATTCTCCGGCTGATAACCGTCTCGATAGGCATATCCCCCAGATTTCCGTATTTATCTCTTCCATTGATCCAGTCACTGCCACCAGCATTGGGATTCAAAATGTCTATGGAACTAGTCATCTCGGCCTTGAAGTTTTGAATGTATGAGCTTGGAGATGAAAGAAGCAATGCAAATAGAACACACATCTCCAGAATCCGTTGTTTATTCATAGTCTCTTTGTTCCTTAACATTGATAATCTAATTATGACATAAATGTATCATAGGATCTGTATCGTTTAGATATAAATTGACTTCATTATAACTTAGGGTTCCTCGTTATTTTAGAGAAGCAACGTCGCTACAGCCTCTGGTATGCCGCTTTTCCTTAATTCCTCAGTTTCATCATTCGTGAAGATTTTTGACTTATAAGATACTTCCAAGCTTTTTGCTTGAAGAAGCATGTTCTCTAGCATGTATCCAACTTCCCAAAGAGCTCTATTGGTCTCTTCATTTCGACTCAAGATGATTGCAGAACTGGCATCCTCCAATTGAGTCGATATGAATACGTTTTTCAGGAATCTCATGTCATGAGTAGGGTTATCGACCGTCAACCAAGTTAGAGGAGACTTTGCTGTCCAATTTATGTATTGGAACAATTTGTTTTCTTTCACGAGATAAACACTCGTGTAATTCTGGCCGCCTCCCCATGTCGGAATCGTGAGGCCCCACGGATGAGATTTTACATAGTGTGGTGTTCTGCCTCTCGCCGCCCAGAGCAATTGGGAAATGTCCTTTTCACCTACTTGGATGCCAGTGTTCCTGAAAAGGGTTAACTGCTCCAGTTCTGATAGACATTCCATGCTGCCATCCCTCTTCGGTTCGTCGAGATTCCTGCCCCTTCTAAAGGGTCTTTCTGGACCAGGAGCTGCGATTGTAAATCTTCCTTCACTATAGCTTTCTACATTCTCCAAGATTAGGTGCCTTGCAGTGGCTATCTTATTTCCGTACACAGTTCCATCTATTCCAAGGTTATAAATGCATGTACCGACACCTAATGCAGTACATGTCAGATACACCAATTCATGTTGCATACCACTCTCAATGTGAAGCAAATGGTTCTTGGAACAATCTTTCGACACCTCAAAACCTAGGTATAAATAATTATCCTCAAACCAAGACGACAGCTTTCCTTCAGAGAATTGAGGACTCTTCCATAGACATCGCAACACGTGTTCCAAGATTTCAGCAGACGGATATTTGTCCTTAGCGAACATTCCCCAGTGATTCCTCTTCAGGTCGCCATCAAAATCACACGAACACCTAGAATTTAGCACTTTCTCAACAGAAGCAACTTCTTGCATGCCGGTCTCGACCCTCAATACTGATTCATCTTTCGTATCTACATAAGTGTCCGTCTTCCCCAGCGCCCAAATTTCTTTATGAGTTAGCAGCTAGCTAGCTCCGTCTTTGTCTACAACTCAACTCTTTCTCTGAATTATCATACTCACACATGTCCGGCAATCAGGTGACAACTAATCAGGGATAACAATGTTGGAATGACCCCATATCTTGTTTCAATCCCCACACTAATCGTATTCAAACTCCTTTCTAATATGCAGAAATTCTTCATCAAGATCTGTCTTAAGGTGGATTTTGGAAACTAAGCTTCCGTTTTCATTTAGAAACTTTATCCACTGTTCACTTGTCTCTTTCAGGCCAATATTCAGTGCATAATCAACTATGCTTGAATGTAGAGATAATACACGATCAACATTTTCTAGAAGTTTCAGGTTATGTGCCAAGATGGGAAAATTGGCCTGTCGTCTAATTCTACTTTGTTTCGTCGATATATTCTTGATTTCCTCTTCTACTTTCTCTCTTACTATACTAGTGTGTTTCATAAGTTTGGTTTTCTGCGATTCAAGTTCATTTATTTCGTTTTCGATGTTGCAGACTCTTTCATTTAGCTCGGCCACAGATTCTGAGTATTTTGAAAGATCGAAAGTTCCAGAAAGTCTCTTGAAAGTTAGGATAGCCTCCAGTTGACTCAAACCTAGATAAGTGTCTTTTGGACGCCATACGACTACTGGTGGAAAACTGATTTTCATATGGTCCGCCACGTATTTGGCTTGTCTTAGATAGTTGACGCCTCCAACACCACCAACATAACAGCATACGCCTAGACCTGAAAAGAACACGAGAGGCATGGCTAGACTTCTTGCAGATATTCCAGTCAGAATTCCTGAAATGTTTGGCTGTCCTTTCGATAATAAACTAATCGTATATTCTTCTTTGCAATTTAGGCATTGGCCCTGACCTATGATGGAATCTTCTTGTGAGTCTGCCAAGAGCCTTGCTTTGCTTCCGCAATAACAATGATACCAGAAAGGTAGGGTCTGATATTCCTGTTCATATGTTCCTCTTCCACCAGTGCTGTCTTCTACCTTTGACGTTTCTTTGACATAACGAGAGTATTGTGCAAAATGTGTGAGTAGAAAGTCAAATTCACGTTCAAATATTTGCTGGCACTCGGAAAATCTGCAGAAGAGAGTGTCATAGCCCCAGACCTCGTTGATTATTTTGGACATAGTAAAGGCGTTGAAATCAGAGTAGTTTTCTGCTTGCGCATAAGACTCCTCAACTGTTTCCCAAAGGTAATTGAGGTTGTTGATTTGACGTATATTCTCTACACTGAATTCTATTCTCTCGTTTTCACAGAATTTTTTGATTGAATATGTCTTTTGATGAAGCCAATCTTCGATCTTATTTCGCCAGCTATCTATAAGTTTTCTGGATGGTTTTGGAATTCTGTTTATCATAATTCTCTCGGGCAATTTGATGTGAAGGTCAAGGATTCCATTTCTTCTCTCAACATCTGGAAGAAGTGACGACTTCACCCATCTGTCATCGGTGAAGTCTTGATCTGCGATTCCGAAGAAACTGACTACTGGCAGATTGAGGTTTTCCGACAATTTTTCAGAGAGAACGTGATTTAGTGTTGCTTTACGTAGCACTCCGCTGTAGGCTAAGAGGTTGGGTTGATGCGCCGTCATCAAGAGAATGCAGGAAGGTTCTCTCAGTCTACTGATCGCTTCTTCGACGGCTGGGGTTAGTGTCCGACAGTCTTCGTGAAATTTCTTGATCCATTCTGATAACTTAAGTCTCATTCCAGAGAAATTTTCTTTTTGCATCGAATTATGGTAGAAATAGATGCTTTTTTTGACGAGGTCTTGCATATTTTCGTGAAAGAAAGATATGTCTGCACTCATTCTTGCCGCTCCCTAGAGTTGTGTTTTAACATCTATCAGATTTGTAGGATAAATCTTTCAACTTCAAAAGCCTCCGCCATCTTAACTCCTATCTGGAACCCTCTAAATCTTGCGAGTCCTTCCATCGCACTAATAATGCGTGACATTCTACCCCTCTCATCATGTGCATATAAGTCTTCGTAAAAACTCTTTGAGTTCTGCGACATAAACATTCTTAGAACACTTATTTTCACGTCAAATGCCGACTCAACATCTATGAAAATTTGTGGACAAAATTCTCTTAGAGCTGCGGGGCACTCATACAGTAAGATATTTTTGATTTTTCTGCCTGCAGACATTGCTGCCAGAGACGTATTTCTGTGATCTTGATGAGTATCTTTAGGACTATGAACAAAAAGAATGTCAGGCTTCACTTTATTTATGACATTCTCAATTTCCCCAATAGTTTCTATATCATCAGTGATCTTTGTGTCTTTCAAACCTCCGAAGTACACATCATCTACACCAATAGCGCTCGCGCAGATTAACTGCGTTTTGCAGATTGGTTAGTTTCTTGACAGCTAGGATCTTCCTTCTGCCCTATTTTGGGTGTTAAAATCTATTTTTTGAATCCTTATGTGGGCTTCATAACTGTTTTCTGTTCCCTTCTCATTTTTTGTTTTGGTTGTGGTTTATGGTTCGTTTAAAGGCTTTGGTCGTCTTTCCCAATGATGGGGTTGTGGATTTTGGTAGCTAGCTAGCTAGGAAAATGAGGATTATGTATTGGTGGCATAACGAATATGCTAAACCAGAGTATTGGGACAATCGCACTCCATTACATTTGGGTATGCCAAAATTTTTTCATGTATACCAAGATTTGAATGACAAAAAGCTAAGGCTTTTCCTCAAAAAATTAAGGGGTAAAATCCTGGATGCAGGGTGTGGTGATGGAAGGTTTATTGCTTATGCAGATATAGGTGTCGATTTTAGTTTGGGAATGCTTAAACGAGTTAAAAGCCGCTACCAAGATAGAGAGTTCGTTCATGCTTCAATTTTACACATGCCTTTTAAAGATAAAGCTTTCTCAGCCGCCTTTACAGTGGATGTCCTGTTACATATTCAACCTTTAAAAAGGGAAGCCGCTTTAAGAGAAATAGACAGAGTCGCTGATAATTCTTACAATTTTCTGCCTGAACATAGAACTATTATACCTTATGTTTTACAGTTATTCAGACCTTTAACCCTTAAGCCCATTTGCTTGATAATTCCATACATAACCGTGTTCTTCGCATTTCCATTCGATAGATTAAGAAAGCTAAAAATCAATTCGTCATCTCAAGTGCTGAGAAAACTAGAGGACTAACTCCACAGAGTGCTCGTCAACTATATTTTCGTTAAATCCAGCACTTCTCTTATGAGTCCCCCTTCTCTCGCTTCTAGAGAAAAATGCTTCTTGATTCTTTCTCTGGCCTTTTTTCCTGAGTTGGATTTCAATGCCTTTTTAATTGCTTCCGCTGTTGCTTCTGGATCATTGTAAGGCACATAGAAACCTGTGTCGCCAACGATTTCTGGGAGGGCATATCTTCTTGTGACGACTGGCACACAGCTACAGGACATAGCTTCTGCGAGGGCTACACCAAAACTCTCATGGGCTGAGAGCTGACAATATACTTTGGCTTTTTGGTAATACGATAATAAAGCCTCCTCAGAAAGGTATCCCATAAATTTTACATTAGAGGGCGCGAGTTTTTTAAGATGCTCTATTGAATTATCACGAAACTTTCCAACTAAAATAAATTGAACATTATTTAGGTAACTAGCTGCTTTGACAAATATATCAGGACGTTTACCTATAACAGTACCAACTGTTATAACTAAATTTTCCTTTTCACCTAAGGGCTTAAATTTTTCTGCATCAACACCATTATAGATGAGCTTAAGATTTTTGGGCTTAGCAAAACATAATGTTTGTTTTTCATTTGATTTGGAAACCGCGAGTATCTTGCTGGCATGTCTTAGTACAAACTTCAGGCCAAAACGACCAAGGGGAGAGAACAAAGGTCCATAACCTATCTCTGGGACATAGGCTACTTCGTAGCCGCCAACAACTATAAGGCACTTTTTGCGTAGGAAAAGGCAAAATAATACTATAAAAAAGGCGTTTAAACCAGCAAACCATGAATAAACAACATCCGCCCACAAAATCCATTTAACCAATTTGAAATAAACTAGCCAGTCCCTGCCCCTCCGAGGAACCAGAAATGTCGTAGCATTCATACTCTTAACATCAAAATGTTTTTGGAGTATTTCCAAATCTCTACGGACAAACGTTAACAAGCCTGAATGAACGAAGAAGATCGTTGTCTTTCTTTCTAGACAGGACACTTTCCATCACTGGGCTCTTGTTTTTATTATATATTATCGAAAGGAAAACAACAGAGTTAGATGGAAATCCCGCACTTTTATATATAATACCTTTTGGGTATAGCCCGTAGTGAAGGCCAGCTAGCTAGCTTTCTTCTTATATATTATATATGTTTGAAAAAGATCATTATCATAAAATCTGTGAAACCTTATATCATTGGCTAAAATAAATCGAGTTCCACTAATAGTGTTTTCAGGTGTTTCACCGACATATGGGGAATGGTATAGATAAATCGTACGGCTTATTATGACTACGTGTACATCGCTTAGGTTTGTTTGGTTATATCTAGAAATAGAGTCCACAAGAGGCATATGATACCATAGCGCGCGCGCTAGTGGGGGACACACGCTGACCAGAATGTGGGCTCGTCCTCTAGCTAGCTAATGCCATCTTACTGTTTAAAAGATTCATTTAGTTAGACACCAGTTCTAGCTTTCAGAGGTATTTTTTTCCCGATAATGATCAGAGCGATCAACATCCAGGTTAAGGTGGTTATGCATCCATCTTGGGTTTCCGGGATTACGAAGAGTCCTTTAGGTAAACGGTGAGATATGGCTTCGCATGGTCTGTATCTTTCGTCTCCATCGTAAGTCGCCTTCAGTATGTACTCTCCTAGACAAGATTTTGCAGACTAACTGCGTTTTGCAGATTGGTTGGTTTCTTGACAGCTAGGATCTTCCTTCTGCCCTATTTTGGGTGTTAAAATCTATTTTTTGAATCCTTATGTGGGCTTCATAACTGTTTTCTGTTCCCTTCTCATTTTTTGTTTTGGTTGTGGTTTATGGTTCGTTTAAAGGCTTTGGTCGTCTTTCCCAATGATGGGGTTGTGGATTTTGGTGATTTGTTGGCTATTGGTAGGGCTGAGGCTAAGCGTATTCTTAGGACCCGTGAGAACGTGAACGTTAAGGACATACTATACTCAGCCAAACTCGGAGTACACATCATACTCTTCGAAGTACCAGAATCAGCCATGGTTGAAGCCAAACCTCTGGTTGTAAGGGGCGGATCTCAGAGAGGCGGTTGAGAAGAAAAACATATCTAGCTATATTCTTTCTCATTCTCACTTGGTTGGTTGTGCCAGTTCTAGGCCTACAAAGTTCTTCTCTAAACATATCATCTGAGGGAGTGGTTAGATATCCATCAGAGATAGTTGGAAACGGATACATAGGAGCAATGTGGTATGGCTTCAATGCCGATGAAATGAGAAATTCAAGCATAGACTTCGAAAGATATTATGAGATGGCGAAACAACTAGGCGTGAAAGTCTACCAGGAATGGGTCTATCCTCTTTTCGGAATCTACTATGTTCCAGGTGACACTTTTCTCATTTGGGGACGCCCATTCACGAAGGCAATGGTTAAAGAATTCATAGCTTTGGCCCACAGCAAAGGAGGCATAGTACTAGCCTACGTAAATCCATGCGAATGTCAGCATAACATAGCAGAAACAGGAGTCTATGGAGGATACAACATCGGAACCAACTATACAGATTCCATCTTCTATAACAAGGGGCATGCGGTAAGAGGATACTGGCAAACCGACCCTGACGGCCAAACCTACGTTATGGATCCGGATCCAAACAAATCGTATGGTAGACACACTCTTCAGGACATTGTTGGAATACTGGATGACTGGGGCTTCGACGGGGTAAAAGTTGACAGGCTGGATTATGATGGTTACATACATGATCCTGATACGGGAGAATGGATAAGTCCGAATCCTGATAATCCAACTCCACTTAGTAGCAGTTTACAAAGTTGGTTAGCTGCTGCTCGGGACATAGTTCACCAGAGGGGCAAGATTCTGCTGGGAAATGCCCCGAGAAGCAATAGAACAACACAGTATTTGGACATGGTGAGTGGCGACCATACAAGCCTTGATACAGGAGACATGACTGGATACGTAGGATGGCAGTGGTACGAGTTTTATCACCACATAACTCGACAAGGTGTTCCTATATGGGTACTCTGGAATACTGAACTAAACAGGACAAACATTGAGCAGTACCTTAAATGGTGTCTCGAAGGCGCTGTACTACCATGGACAATTGGGAACGGCATCAGGGTAGAACAGACATACAACAACAAAGATTTATTTGAATACTATTTGCCTCTAATAGTAGAAAAGATGACGAAATGAAGCATTTGGTCATCTAGTGCAAACATCTATTTCCAATCAGTCGAGGACCTATGTTCGATTCATCTTGCAATTTACGCGAAGAACACTTTCCAACAATTCCGGGTCAAGGCCTTCATCCTTCACAAAATTCATGAACGCTTCTAAGTCTTTGGGGAGACACAGGCCTTCAAACGGTCGACCACCATGAATGCCGTAATCGCCAATCCTTGGATCTAGAGACACGACTTCACTTATGAAATGGGACTTCAAGCCCATCTTGGTGCAAATCATATGAATCTCATTGAAGAAGGAGATCTTAGTAGCAAGGAATAAGTTTGCAACGTACTTGATCATTTCAGCTGTATCTAAGTCTGTTCTAAAAATAGGTGAGTTAAATGGAGCATAAGCATTCTCCAGAATGCCACCTGATCGCTCATCAATCTCGCCTATTACGATTCTCTTTGGGTTTAGAATATCCTCTAACATGCTTTTCTGTCTTCCAAACTCTGGGTTCATGCAGACCCCAAAATCATCACCTGCTCGCAATTGACTGTGTTCTTCGAGCAAGGGGATAATTCTCTTAGAAGTCGTAGATGGCAAGACCGTGCTGCGAACTACGATGACGTGATATTCTTGCGTTCTATGAAGTGCTTGTGCGATTTCAGTTGTTGCAGCTTTTACATGGCTGAAGTCCATGTGCCCGTTAAGTAACGGCGTTGGAACACATATAAACGATAAAGAAGAATTATGAACAGCTTCTAGGACGCTTTTAGCAATGTTGTACCCCTTATTTCTCAATGTGCTGAGTTTTTCCTTGTTGGTGTCGTAAAAGATCACGTCATTTTTGTGCATGTGGAAAGCAATGCCTGTTGCCTGACCCACCACGCCGGAGCCAATAATACATAGTTTCATTCCTATCAACACACCTATGCAGAAATTTCCATTTGCATGCAAACGTCTTACAATAAAGAAAGTGAGTAAAGCTCCACCATTGTCTGTCTAAGCTAGGTATCGTCTTAGCTGTAGTAGTATATCTGTCGAAGAAGGAGTCATTATGACCTGTTTTTTCTCAGCAAGAAGAAATAGTGGTAAGGGTTCAAAACAGGGCTCTGCGTTCGCATAATGTCAAAGCCTTCTCGTAACATCATTTTTTTAATCGACCTAAGGAAATGTTTCCTTCCGATCTCCCAGAGATGCGTATCACTATAATGTGATGATCCCAACGGAAATCTTAGGATGAACTCTCTTCTTTCCAAAAGTGGAATTCTGGCGCACAATACGACAAACGAAGCACAATAAGGAAGAGATACAACTGAGTAGTATCTCGTGACCCTGCGTATTTCACGTAAGGCATATCTTAGATTCCCAAATGGGATGTGTTCTAGAACTTGGCAGCACGACACAATGTCGAATGTATATATTTTCTTGGGATATTTACAAGGCAGAAGGGAAGATTTAGAATAGAGAAAACTTCCTTGTCACTTCTTAAGTATGTTCCCTTCTCGTATGATCTCCGTTTCATAATGGTCGGTATCTGTCGAGATGCTGACATAAATGCTGTCAAGACCATTACCGGATCACCGGATTGGATCATTCTAAACACGAGATATTCGGGCAGGAGAAAGATATGTCTGATAAGCAATCTTGAATCGGTGAAATTCTTCCACATGAAGAGGAGCCGCGTTTTCTCTTCAAGGGTTTTATAATAGCGAGTCGGCCTGGGGAATCTCCTCTTTTGTTTAGATGCAAAGCGAACACTAGACTTGTGAAACTCAACACTTCGGGGTTCGAAGATTATGAAATAACCTTTTTTCCATGCCCTATAGGAGATATCTATTCTATTAAAGTAAAGGGGGAAAAGTGAATCAAACCCACCCAATTTTATGAGAATCTTTTTACGGAAGGCTCCATGTTCTGCAATAAGGACTGGAGAGACAGTGTCGATTTGCCCCGAATCCTTTTCATTTTCGTGTTCACCAAACGTTTCAAAAATTCCAAATAGGATGGTTCCCTGCCTCTTTCCTCCATCTATGGTACGCCTATCCCAATGCAGAAGTTTTGGGTGTACAGCAAAAAGCTTTGGATTCTCAAAATGCTTCAGCAATGGAGATATAAAATGCTCATCTAAGATGGAATCATTGTCGATAATAATGACGATTTCGTTTCTTGCTATTTTTAATCCTGCATTCAAGGCTTCAGGTATCCATGCATCTTGCAGCTCCACAACTTTCACAATTGGAAAATACTCTCTCAGAAAACTTACACTTCCATCGTTACTTCCCATGTCTATGACTATCACTTCATGATTGCCACTACCTTCACTTGCGGCTTCTAAGACGGATGGGAGGCACTTCTTCAATAGTTCCCTTCCGTTAAGGTTGGGAATAAGAATGCTAGCGGATTCAGTTCTGTTCATAAATCCCCTCCCGGTCCTGGTGTACGTCTAGTGTATATGCCTATTGGGCCGTCATTGTAGACGCAGTTTAGGCGAGCTTGGATCCTTTGTAGATCAGCAAGAGTAAGGTTATAAGATAAACCTCCAATGCTTATCATCAAATTGTGGATTACCACTGCCCCACTAGAATATGAAGAGAATTGATCGAAGAAATACTCGAAAGGTTCCGTGACTCTCCCATATGCCCCGCTTATGTAATTTTCTCCAACACCACCGGACCAGATGACAGTTTTGACAGGTATAAATTGGCTTATCCATTTAGCCGTCGCTAACCATTTCGACCCATCAACAAGACCAAAGTTCGATCTTTCTAGCGGAGAACTACCCGTGTAATAGAGCTTAGGGAGACCTGCGAGAATCGTCGCTGGGGTTAAAAGGAGAAGTACAAGAACAAATATGTAAAGTCCACTTTTACCGATTCTCTGCAAAACAGAATCTTTGAACCAAATCGCACCTATCACTGTTGCCGGAACCAGATAGAGATACGCCCAATCAAGCACACGAGATCTCAATTCTCTGGAACCCCCAAATACTTGCCACGGAAGTACAAAAAAACTTAGAAGACTGATACCAATGCCAACTAAAAACATGTACACCTCGAATTTTACCCTCCTTGTTAGGCTGGCAATACTACCTAATAAACCGAAGCAAACAACGACTGCTACGCCAAGATACTCAAAGAACTTATCGATAAGAGAGGCGCTTTCCCCAACAAAAGAACCTGTCAACTCACCTGCCATCGCTGTTTGAAGATGCAAAGAACCTTGGAGTAGAGCAGATATCACGTTTATGTATCCTGAAGCCATGGAGACAGCAACGAGCATTGTCCATGAAGCTACTACGATAATGAGAAATAATAGTTTCCCATTATTAGTCTGCATGTTGAAGTTGGTGCTTTTTGTCTTCAATATACCAACACAAAATGTCACCACAATCAGAAAGAATATGGCGTTATAGCTGGACAGGTGGTGGGTCATTGCTAAAACAGTCGAGAAAACAAGGAAAAGAAATACGCCTTTTTTGCTTTTGAAAGAGAATAGCAAAAGAACAAGCGATACAAACACGTATCCTAGACCTTGGTAGGCCGTCTTAGAGGTCATTGCGTTAATGATCGGATTAGTTGCAAAAAAAAATGTAGAAATAATAGCTAGATCCGAATCGCCTGTGGTCTTCTTAATGAACAAGAACATGCCCATAAGAAAAACGGGCGAAAAAATCAACATCAGAAACTGTTGTAAAATGAATACATCGACTCCAGTGACATGGCACAGAAAGACTTCGGTAAGAAGAAGAATGGGATACAAACTATACAAGTTAGCGTCACCTGTTCCCTGGCCGGGAATCCAGTGTCCCTTTTGCACAGCTCGTACAGCTTGGACTGTGTACAAGGCATCGTGATCTAATGGTACTCCAACAGGTTGGATAAGGGGCACAATAAAGTGAATTGAGAGCGAGTAGACAAATACACTTAGCAATTTTTGGCCAACAGAGGATTTAGAACTTATACTTAGAATAGTAAGCAAGCTGAGCGTCAGATAGCCAAACCAGAAGAATGGGACACTCAGAGCTGAGAAATAGAAGAATCTGACTCCCAGAACAAAGAAACAGGAAAAAGCGATCTCAATTGAGATGTAGATGGAAGATGCCCGTATGTTCAATTTTTGGCAGCTCATAAAATTCATGAGAAGCTAAGCCTCATAAGTGACTTGTTTCAGAATTCAAACTATATCATCTGAAAATGTTTCAATTTTCAGTGATCACGTGGTCATAGACCTCTGCAACTTTTTCTGCAATGGTTCGCCAGCCAAATTCTGTCAAAGCCATCTTCCTTGAGTTCTTCCCTAGCTTTTTTCCAAGTTCGGGATCATTCCACAATAATGCCATCCTGTCTTTGAGAAAGCTAATATTTCCCGGTGGAAATGTGAACCCGTTATATCCATTGATTATTGCTTCGTCTGCAATTCCCTTGGTAGCGATTATTGGTAGTCCAGTAGCTAGAGCTTCCAGAACGACTACTGGTAGGCCTTCGGCTAGAGATGGAAGAACGAACGCTGATGCTTTCGCATATATGCCTCTTTTTTCCTTCTCCGATACTGATCCAGTGAATACAACTCTCTTTTCCAGTTCTAAGTGCTTACTCATTGCCTTTAACTTGTTTCTCTGTGGACCGTCTCCAACTATCACTGCATATCCTTCAGTCTGCTTCAAAGCCTGTAGCAGAAATTGGGCTCCCTTCCTCTCTTCCAGCTTCCCTAGAAACAGGAAGAATGATTCTGGCAAACCATACTTCCTAGCAGTAGTGTCAGATTCTCTACTGTTACCGGAGAAGACATTTGTGTCGACACCGTTTGGGACAAAGAACATCTTTGTAGGCGTGATACCGTATTTTTGAACTAGCTCAAGTTCAAGACGTTTGCTGACTGCTATCACACCATTGCTACTCTTGATAAGACCTAGCTCCAGTAGCTTGAATGGGATTTGGCAAATTGCTTGTTTAGAAGGCGAATATTCAAACATTGAGGGAAGCGGGTTGTGAGCAGTATACACAATGGGCAATGAAACATTCCTATTATTGAATGCATACATCGCCCCAGATACTTTATGGTGAAAGTGAAGAACATCTACTCTCTCTTTCCTCAGAAAATTCTCTAGAGTTCTCCAAACTTTCAAGCCTGCAAAGTAATTGCATAAGACATCTTCAGCAAAGCCAGAACTAAAACTTCCTAGTGAAAAACCAATTCTGTGAATAATCACATTTTTCGGAAATGTAGTTTCAGACGAATCTGCAATGAAGTGTACCTCATATCCCAATTCCGCCAGGCCGTTTGCCAGACTATATGTATGGCCTTCTATTGCGCCTCCCAATGTTGGAGGAGATGGATATAGGCCTGGATTGACCAATGCTACCCTGATCATCTATTTTCAACTATTGTGATTCTGTTCTGCAATTACGGCCTCATATAATTGGATAAGTTTCATTACGTTCTTTCTAATATTGAACTCCAGCATTGCCTTCTTTCGTGCATTTGAGCTTAGAGTCATAAGATAACTTGGATGTGTAATCAAGTCTTGAAATACCGATTTCATATACGAAAGGTTGACTGGAAAAGGTGCCAATATGCCGTTTTGACAATCATCAATCGTGAATCGGTTACCTCCAACTCTGGTTGCGATAGGCACTACTCCAAAAGCCATTGCTTCGATGAGCGAGAAACTATGAGACTCATAGTCTGAAAGTGCAAAAAGAATATTTGCTCGTGCATACACATTGTATAATGCATCCTCACTTATTCTCCCTAGGAACTGTACTTCTTCATTAAGGCCCAGTCTCTTAGTGATTTGTTCTAACTCATGTCTGTAAGATCCTTCACCAATGACATCCAAATGAAATGGATATAGGTCTTTCAAATTGTTTAGAAGGTAAAGTACATGTTGGACTCCCTTATTCTTTTCAAGTCTTGAAACACAGACTATGTTAAGGCTGTTGAAATCTTTTAGTTTTCCTCCAGAATAATATGGGTCGATAATTTCAAAATCAACTCCGTTCGGTATACAGACAGACTTACGAGTATATTGGTTTAGCATTGGCAAAAACGTTAGTTCAGCCTGAGATACTAGTATGACCTTGTCGCAGATATCAAAGACATATTTCCCCAAAGTGGGACCATATACTTGATGGAGTACCTTGCTGACTCTCGGAGCTGCGAAATGAGGTTGCACGATTAGTGGCAAGTTGTTGTTGCCTTTAGCCAGAGCACTCGCTAAGACTGGAAATGTTCCATATGCATTCGCGTGTACGATGTCGAAATTCTTTAACAAGAATAGATCTGTTTGTAAAGAGGGTGAAAAATAATAGATCTTAAAAGGAGAAATACTCAAATATCTATGGTAGTGTATCTGATCTATGTATTCGTCCTTGTTGAGGCTGTCTTGAGGGTTTGTCGAAAAGATCTCGACGTTATTTCCATGCATTGTTAGTATTTTCGCTATATTGTAGACGTACTTTTCAACCCCTCCAATATATGGAGGGAAAGCAAGATGAGATACTAATGCAATATTCATATTCATTGGCAACATCTAGAGCATTTGGTTGGTACAATCTTACTGAATGGTCTCGGACAAGAGCTTTGAGTACCGAGGCAGCATAGAAGGAGAAATCTGGTGTTAGAAAGATGTCTATGGGAGGACTTGCACTATTTTTCAATCTTCTGTGTATTCATTCTTTCATATTCTTGGGCACACTGAGATAACGTTAGATATCTGACCTTGGCTCCTTTTATTTCAGTGATTGCTTGTATCATATGTTCTATATTGAGTTTGAAGAACAAGTTTTCGCCACCTGTTCTAGGATCTAGGATGTCGGACGAGTGGAAGAACCCTACAAGAAACGCTGTTCCGTTTTTTCTCGCTTTTTGCACATATTTGTTTATGATCTTGTTGATGATCGATATGGACCACCAAGGGGAAATGTAGAAGAATGGATTAGGGTTGAAATTGGAGAATCTTCTTATTAATGGCAATAAACGCATTGTCTTGTAAGCTGTACTTGTGTTTGAAATCTTCTCAACCATTTTCTTGGAATTTGTATCCGATCTACCGACAACAGACACGGGGATTTCCAGAATCTTCATCTTTCCTCCAGATGAGTAATTTTCAGTGCTCGGATGGTACGGTTCGTCCGGAGCATTTTTCCAGTCGAAAATATTGTCTCTCTTACCATATTTTCCCTTACAGTGAATTCCTGGAATTCCCGATGCATCTACAAGAATGCCCTCATGGTTCAACGTTTCCATGATCCCATTGCTCATCGCGTTCCACCCCATCCTCACTGAAAGTGGATTAAAACCTAAGATCTCACGGAAATACTCAATAGAGCGGCGTACAATTCTGGCCTCGTGTTCAGCGTCTTTTGTTTGTCTCCAGATGAAGAGTTGCGGATCCCAGAAATAGGTATGAATATGTATGCCAATTTCGTCTCCTTCTGACCTCAATCTTAGTATTTCTGTTTTGAAACGCTGTGGCATTACAGTACACATGGGTCCGTCGTCAACGCGTATGAGCCATGTGATTGGGAATCCCGAACGTCTGAACTGTTCACTTAATACATGCCAGTATTGCGTCCAATCCAGTCGCAGGCTTGCATCATGACAATCGTAATTGCTTCCATATAGTTTCCAACCAGGAACATATGAAGGATAGTTATCTTCAGTGTCACTGCAAAGGGCAACCCATAACTCAGCCGGAGGCATTTTATAAGCACCCTTTTTAGCAGCGGTAATTGTCTATAGTGCGCTCATATACTTTCAATGTTTCGCTAGCCACTTTGGATACGGAGAATTTGTCAATCACAGTGTTTCTCGCCTGAACACCAATTTGTTTCCTAAGATTCATATTTGTTACTAATTCAATAATCTTTTCGGCTAACTCGTCACTTTGATTGTTTTTGAATAAGACCCCGTTAAAATATGATTGTATGATTTCGCTATTACCTCCAACATTTGCTGCTATAACTGCCTTTTCAGAACTCATTGCTTCCAATATACTAAGTGAGCAGTTCTCATGTGGTGATGGAAGTATGAAGACCGACGCTATGGAATATATTGACGGCATATTAAGATAGTCTATGTAACCTACATTAATGAAATTCTTATCTGAAACTCCGTAGTTTCTAAGCCTAGTATAATAGGGGTGGAAATCGCCGGCTCCAACAAATAGAAAGCAGATTGTCGGTATCTTCTTGACAACTGAAGGAGTAGCGTCTATTAATGTATTTACCCCTTTTTGTGCGATCAACCTCCCCGTGAATAACACGACTGGTCGTGAACTCAGCGCGATGTGGTTTGGTAACATAGATTTGTAGGTACAGTGAGGTGAGAAGACAGCTGGGTCAACTCCGTTGTGAATTACATAGATTCTATCCGGCGGAATTTGAAGATGCTTTACCAATTCATTTTTGCATTCATTTGAGGGTGCAATGAGTGAATTTATCTTGCTAAGATATAATGATTCGAGCTTAGCAAGTAAAGGATATAGGCGTAGAATGGCTTTTTCGGAGCGATCTAGGTTTGTGTGTCCATCATATTGATTTATGATTGACGCTCTCATCCATCTGAACATGTTGTGAACGGTGCTTACAGTTGGTATGTTGATTGTCTTTGACAGCTGAAGAAGTATGTCGGGCATATGAGGATGTTGACTATGGATTAGGTCAAAATGATAAATCCGATGCAGTTTTCGAATTGTCCTGAGGCACCCTAGCTGGAAGTTTATGTTGTAGATGAAAGTATCATTTGCATGAGATATGTAGTGAATGTGAACGTTCTCTTTTGAGAATGCTTCGGGTTTGTTTTTCTTTGTATCATTTGTCTCTGGTATCTTTCTTTTTAATGTCACGACATGTATATCTGTATTCTTTGGTAGGTTTTTGATTAGCTGTATAGAATAGGAGCCTGTTCCGCCCCATACTGGAAAATACTCGGGTGCTATATAGCAAATAGTCAGGTGGTTTTTCATAAGGTTCCTCGCAGCACATCAGAGTTCGAAATTTGAGTCGATTACTGCACGTATTTCCCTCTGAATGTTTTTCGTATTCTGGTCGTCTCAAAAACTAGGTAGCATTTCACTGGAGCGATTGGATTAGCCAAATCGCGTTACGTCAAGGAGAAGTTCATACGGCCATGATCTCTTTTGGATACTTATGATGGTTCTTTGGTTCCGCAATGTCTCCAGTAGATATAGCTAGCTAGCTAGATATATTATCCAAGTTTCGCACTGATAAGTTCGAATGTTTGACTTGCATGTCTTTCTTTTGATACACCTACAGCAACTCCTTTCAGGTTAGGTAAAGATGCTATGTAGTCTATCGCTTCTGGGAGGTCAAGGTAGCCGGCTGCTAGGATGCTTATCGCTATCACTTTGAGTTGTGAGTTATTTTTCAAGGTATCTTCGCATTCTGTTCTCGATGGATTCATCTGGAATCCAACTCTGTTGAAGGGTGCAACTATTATTGTCTCATGCAAATCTATATTCCACTCTTTGAATTCATTCACTAGGTATACAAAATTGCGTGTATTGAAACCAGGTTGTATTCCGAGTTGTAACATGAAATCCATATAGGATTTGAAGAACCAGTCCAAGTTGAGACCTAAAGCCATATCTGTTATCGTTTCGTGAAGCAGTAATGCGTCTAGGTTTGCTTGCCTACCAACTGATGATTTTACTCTAGAGATCTCATAAGAGAGATATGCTCTCATAAGAGCCGAGGGGTCTGTTCTTATGATTCCTTTCAAACCATTTGCAAGTAATCTTGCATTTGCTGAGGCTATTATCTGTTTAGTGAATGCTTTAGTTAGTCCAGGCATGCCAACTTGGGCAAGCCGTCTAACGTATTCGTATGCGTAAGGTATGATAGCGTAGAGCCTTAGTTGGTTGTCACCAACAGTCTCGCAGACTGTCCGTAGTATTGAAAGAGTTGTCTCGGCAACTGAGAACATGAAGCCATTAGCTAGCTAGCTCCTACACCTATTATTCCGATCTTCATCTTCAACACCTGCCATTATCTCAAACTAACTATCCACATAGCATCCGGTCTCATGTTTCTTGTCAATCTAAAGCGTGTATGACAAACAAGGACATTGGAACCAAAAAAATGATTGAGGATGAAATAGTTTTCTCTAGGAATTCAGATGAGGAACACACCGGAGCTGCTGGATATCAAAGAATCTTCTCTATTTCGACGTCGTTTTCTTACAGAGTCGCTCACTAATGAGCGTGAACGTCTCTTGCGCTTGCCCTTGTTTCGACACACCGGCGACGACGTTTCGCAGATTGGGTAGTTCTGATATGTATTTGATTGCTTCCGCGGGCTTGATATATCCACCCGCGAATATGCTCATTGCTGTAACTTCTGATTCAGAGATTTGTTTTAGAGCTCTCTCGCATTCGTCTCTGGAGGGACTCATTTGAAAGCCTACTGCGTTGAAGGCGGCAGTAATTCCAATTTCCCCGAAGTCTATACCCCACTTCTCGAATCTATCTACGAGATATGGAAGGTCGTAAGTCACAAATCCAGGTGTCACTCCGAGTCCCTTCGTGAATTCTGTAAATATCAGAAAAAGCCAATCTAGGTTGAGCGCAAGACCCATATCGGTAAGCGTCTCATGGAGTAAAACGGAATTCAGCTTCGCCCGCTGTCCGATTGCTGACCGTATTTTGGAGATCTCGTAGCTTAGATAGGCCTTTAGAAAAGACTTGGGATCCAAGCGAAGCAGTCCCAGCATGCCAAATGAAGCAGCTTTCAAGTTTCTGGATTTTATGATCTCCGTCATAACTCTCTTCGCCACTCCCTGCATTCCGATCTGCGTTGAGGCTCTAACATATTCGTATGCATATGGAACTATCGCGTAGAAGCTGATCTTGTCGCTAATTCTTTCTTGGCCAAGTACTCTGATTATTGAAAGAGATGTTTCGCTTGAGGAGAACATGAATCCTTGGGCACCATTCTCGACAGCAGCCTTAACTATTTCTGCATCATATTTTGCATTGGTTAAATCATTCTCTCTCGCTCTAATTCTGCTTTGAGAAAGGTGACTTATACCAAGGAATGGGTTATCGCCAACAAGAGGTTTTATCACTGGGCTCTCGATCATTTCAAACATCCCCATTTATTTGTCCGAGAAAGAACTCTACTCTTGAACCGTTTTCAAAGTCAGGGTCGGCATGGCCTTTATTAAGTATTGACTTAAAGAATTGCTCATCTTCTCTGTAGTATTCTGGGCCACCTAACAAGAACTTCACGTTGTCGTTAAGGTCCTGTCTATACCAAATAGAGGTACGTTCGTTATTCAGCTGAAGTCTCACCTCGTCATTGTTGACAATAATACTACCTTCAGTCCCTAGAACTGAGAGCCCGAACTCAGGCATACGATATCCGCTTTGGCACCATGATATCTTGAGGTTCCCTTTCAAACCATCAGGCGTCTTAACGACCAACTCGGCAGAGTCTTCGTTACCGAAGGATGACGGATGTAGAGTGGCTACTTCAACTCTAAGGTCTCTAAAGTACCAAAGTGCCATATCTATGATATGTGACCCTGTATCCCTCAGAACTCCTCCTCTAGATGTTCCTTTCCTCGTGCCACCAAAGAAATCCGACGAATAAGCATAAGCATCAAATGAAACTATTCTTCCTATGGATCCTTTGTCCATGAGATCTTTAGCTTTTCTAAATGTAACAGCATATCTCTGCATGTAGCCGACCATGTTGATACCTCCAGAATCTCGAGCCAGTCCAATGAGTTCTTTGGATTCCTTGTACGATGAAGTCAGCGTCTTCTCAACAAAAACGTTGCGAGCAACATCTTCGGTATATATTTCCTTCATAATCGGAAAATGAGTCGGTATTGGCGTAGTAACGTAGGCCACGTCGAGATCTGACTTACGAAGCTTCTTAACCTCGTCCGTTATTTGGATACTATTGAACATCTTGCCAACGAATTTACGTACAATAGTACCTCTATCACAAAACATTGAAAGTTCTACATTAGGCAAAGTGTTTATGATGCTGGCGTGGAGCAATCCCATCTTACCTAATCCGATGATCCCGACTCTAGTATTATTTACCAAATAGATTCCACGTCTCTTTTCATTACTCTTTCTGCATCAGTAAGTGAGGCAATAACGCGCGCTTCGAGCCTTCCTCAATGTATTCAAGTGACATTTGCCCTATCTGCGCATGGTGCTAAATGCTAGTCTCAGAATCTTCAGAAGAATCCGAGAACCGTCTTTAACTGAGTTTAGGCGAGATCTACCATCACGCCTTCTGAATTCAATAGCTAGCTAGCTATGAACCTGAGGGCTAGCGCGCGCGCTTCTCAAACTAACCTCACCTGCCCCTGAGTATCTTTCAAACCTAACTACAGCGGTGAAAAGACTATCATATCTTATCTTCTTCAACGCTGCGGAGCTCTCTAAAGATGGTCCTGAGAATGCCAAAACCGTCTCTGAAAGTCCTCAAGTTCGATTTCCCGTCTCTCCTCATCAGTTCCACACTCGGCAACTCCACTACCCTCAGACCCAACTTCTTCGCCTTTATGAATAGCTCAGTCTCGAGCTCGAACCTCTCCGATCTGATAAGGGGAGTCAGCTTCATCAGAGCCTCACTTCTAAAAGCTGCAAATCCATAGCATAGGTCGGTGTAGTTGCTTGACCAAAAGAGATTCACGAGCCAAGCGAAGAAGGAGTTGCCCAACTTCCTCAACCTCGATATGTCCTCCGAACCTCCACCTTTCAGAAAACGTGAACACTTGACAACATCAGCTCCGTCCAAAATGGCCTTTACCATTAGAGGTATCTCCTCAGGCCTCATCGATCCATCGGCGTCAAGCATCACAATTATATTGCCTTTAGCCAGCTCAAAGGCTTCCCGGAGAGCCTGTCCCTTGCCCGTTCCCCTCTGGAGAATAACCTCAGCTCCAAGATTCTTTGCCAATTCGGCCGTTTCATCCTTGGAATGACCGTCCATCAGCAATACGGCGTCGACATATCTGTTGAGATCCTTGAGCAACATCTCTATGGTGTTCCCCTCATTTAAGGCCGGAACAACAGCCTGCACAACCATCTTTTGTTGTTGTATCGAGCGATCCGTCGGCTGAGAGCCTGCAGAAGGCTGCAGAAGAAGATCACGCTCTCCATCGATGCGTACTTCGACAAGAGACTTTTTAGCCACCATGAAGATTACCTCTTAAGAAATCCTTGAAGAATATTGAATGGAATAAGCACTGGAGCCATTTTTCCCCTCATGAAAACAAAAGATTCAGCCAAAAAACCCTTTGCGCATCCGCTAAAGCCAACTCCTTCAAATTTAAGGCTTCACTACGAGCATTGTCAGTTATTAAAAATGAATTTCCAGCCTTTCTGTCGGCTTCATTAAAATTCCCATTTCTATAAGCGATTTCGGCTTCAACTAAAAGCCTTCCAGCCTCATCCAGCTTGGCCATCAAACCAGAGACGTTTGCCCCAGCCCTTTCAGCCTCCAAGATAGCCAAAAAAGTCGATGATAATGCTCCCTCGGCCATTTGAATTGACTTGGCGACCTGATCTTCAGCATTTGCGGAAACAACGGGAAGAGGACATAAACTAAGTAGGATAAAGAATAATGAAAAGACAATTAGAACTCGCCAACCACGAAAATTACTTTGGCAAATCATAAAACCACAAAATTCGCACCCACTTTGAATATCTGAAGCTTTCATAACTAAAGGGGGAGCATCGACCAGATTCTAATGTCTGACCGGGAGGGTGTTCATCTACATGACCGCCCCGGGGTCGAGGATGCTAGAGTCTACCTCTTTGCTGTGACAGATCTTAACCTTCTTAGTTAGGGTAACGTTGTCCAAAATGTTGACATAGTCACCAACAATGCATTGATCCTCAATTTTAACCCACTGGCCCACTATGGTTGCTTCGCCAACGATCGCACCCTTAATGGACGTGAAATTATCTATCCATACCCTTGGAAAGATTATGGAGTTTTGAATCTTCGTCCCCCTGCCAATATTTGTATCGTTGCCGATGGAGACATATGGGCCTATGCTACTACCTTCCCCGACGACTACCCTATCACCGATGGCCGCTGGGGTGTGGATCATAGCATCAGAATGGATTTTAACTCCCTCGCCAATTATAGGCTTATCTTTGGCAATGTCATCCAACATACGCATATCAGCACTCATATAATCTTTCGGCTTTCCAACATCAGCCCAGAGGCCATCGAATCTGTAACCATAAAGTTCTCCTCTTTCAGCCAACTTTGGAAAGACCTCTCTCTCAATAGAAACCTTTGCCTCATGGGGTATGCCCTCCAGAACCGTCCTTTTTAATACATAGACACCTGCATTGGCAAGTTTGCTTGGGGCCTTTTCGGGCTCGGGTTTTTCGATAAACTTCATAACCTGATCCTTTCCGTTCATCTCAACTATACCGAAACTGCTCGGATCCTCAACCTCGTGGAGCGCTATTGTGGCCTCAGCATTGAAACCCCCATGTACTTTCTGCATCTCAGTGTAATTGATGCCTGACAAGATGTCGCCATTGAGGACGAAGAAGGTTTCATCATTGTCTAAAAGGTTTTCTGCCTTCTTAATAGGCCCGCCGGTGCCCAAAGGCTTCGTCTCACGTGAGTATTCTATCCTCATCCCGTACCTTGAACTCCCAATACTCTTCTCGATGACTTCTGCCATGTAATTCACAGCTAGGATGACCTTCTTTATGTTTCTCCTAGCCAAACTTTCCAATGTCCAATCAAGTAGTGGGCGATTGGCTATAGGAAACATTAGTTTTGGACGAGTACAGGTTAACGGCCTGAGCCTAGTCCCAAAGCCTCCGGCCAAGATGATAGCTTCCATCACCTTCACCTCATTGCGAATTTTTTTGACTCTAACACCTCAACTAACTCGATGGAGTCATTTTCAACCAGAAACCGACGAATCGATTATGATAAGAGAAATCCTTGGACTCGGTGTCATATATCCACAATTCGAAAAAGAGTTCAAGATAGTAACCCTTCTGCTCCGGGTCCCAATTGACCATCTTTGCAACATTGACTTCCATGCCATTTATAGCCACTATGTCCAGCCTGCAGCTGTTTCCATAGAATGAAAGGCCTCTGAAGGAGAAGTTCAGAGGCCTCTCCAAGGTTTGACCATCACCTACGAAGACCAGGTATTCACAGAGAGTCGGCAGGGAACTGGGAGTAATGGTTGTGGCGTTCGGCAATGGCTCACCTCGATCCCTGAGCTTCACACGCACGGCGTAGTAGGTTGAAGAACCCATGTGATTGCCAACACCTAGGAAGACCCTATACGTCTCCTCGGCCTTCACATTGAATGCGTAGCCTTCAGCCATCCTGCTCGGACCCAAGACATAAAGTTCGGAGAATCTCTCTGTACCCCGTGCAGGAAGAATGGAAGCCAAAGTCGGCGACGCAATAATCAGAGCTCCAGCGAAGCTGACTATAATGAATATGGTCTTGTAGTCCTCAAGCTTCAGCATCTTCGACCACCATAGGCCGCATGTCCAGGATCCTGCGCACATAACGCGCCCTAAACTGGCGCCAGATAAAGAACATAAGGAAAAAGAAGGCGACGATTCCAACCGAGGACCCTGCGAGAGAGATGTTGAAGATGAACTCACGATTGGCCACAGCCGAGGCCCTAAGATTCAAAGCCTCACCCCCAACATCCTCCGCCATCGCGACAGAACGAGCGGCAGCGTTAAGAGCCTCCTCGGAATCTCCCTTGCTGAGCATTATCTCGGCTTGAGATAACTGGCCGGTAGCGCTATTCAGTCTGTCAAGCAAGGCAGAGACATTCGCTCCCGCCCTCTCAGCATCCAAAACAGTTAGGAAAGCCGACGAGACGGTCTCCTCAGCCTCACGAACACGCAATCGACCCTCACCGAGACCGTCACCCGACACAACCCCGGAACCACGGGAAACAAGAATCCCCACTAACAAAAGGAAGGCTACAGCCACCAGCCTCCTATGAGATCGCAAAACCATGGAATCCAACTCGAATCCGTCTATCAGATGCCTCAGCCAGGTCCGACGTAGCCTTCCGCCTGAGAAGCAAAGATGATGCGTCTGAGATAACCTACCGCTTGACAAGGTTGACGATGCCAGCCTCGAGTCTTAGGACCCTCGAAATCAAAGGGCGAATGACCGAGATGCCGTCAGTCATCTCGCGAAGATTCCTGACGTCCTCTTCACCAACGGCTCCAATGACTGGAGCGATGAGGAGGTAGACTCCCAGATATATCAGCCCGCCCATAGCCAATTTTGCGAGAGGGTCAGAGATCGGGATGAGTCTATTGAAGACGATGACTGGAAATGCTGCGATAATGGATGAAAGAAGTATCTTGAAAGAGGATGAAAAATCGATGTTGACCCCATACATTCTTCGACAAAGCAAGAGAGAGAAGAAAGCGGAGACCAACCCTGAAATCAGCATCGATACCATGAGACCAGGAACTCTAAAGAGACTGACAAGAACAGGAGCCGTGAAGATAGACAGAAAGAACGTCACTACTCCCACTTTGAACACTGCCCTTGTCTCTCCCTGACCACTGAAGAAATTCCCCAAGACAATAGAACCCAAGACCGTATTCAGAAAATTGAGGGCGTACAGAGATAAATAACCCGGAGCAAACTCGAAACTCGCACCATAAAGCGCATACACCACTTCTCTAGAGAACAGGACAAGCGCAACAGCAGTCGGAACCACGATCAGCGAGGTGTACTTCACCGAAAGCCTGAACATCTTCTCCACAGATTCCCTGCTCTTCCTAACAGACAGTTTCGAGAATGCTGGGAAAAGGGCAGTACTCACTGGAACTGTAACTAAAGACGTTATCGCGGAGAAATTTACGGTCGTAGAATAGTTCCCGATTTCCAAATCAGAAACAAAGCGGGCGAGCACGAGACCGTAGTACTGTGGCAACAGACCTACCAAAAGGGCTGAAAGATAGATAGGGAACCCATAGCTGAGCATCGGTCCAAGTCCCTCAAAGAGTGTTGAGTTGTTGTCAACCGTATGACCGGATCTTGGCAGAACTTTCCACATGAAAAGGATCCCAACGCCAGAGGCAAGCACGGCACCTAGCCCAGCGCCTAGAAGAGCTCCAACCACCCCCCACCCCACGATGACTAATGCAACCGAGATAATCGCTTTCGAAACCGCTTGAACATTCATCAGGTAACTACTGATGTCGGCCCTATCAAGGCCTATGTAGACTGAACTCACGGTCTGCAGGACCGCCTGGCCCGGCAAGTATAGTACCGCGATTGTGACAAAGAAGGTTGCATCCGGTCTACCCAGGAAGCCGGTAGCTATTTGCTGCGAGAGCAGATAGGCAAGAAGGGATATTCCGGCACTCGCTGAAACCTTGAATAGAACACCAACTCTCGCGAGACTGGCAGCCTCCCCAGACCTATCATCCGAACACAGCTTGGCGACGAATCTCACGAGTGCCGATGAGATACCCAAGTCCAAGAAGAGTATTAGAAGCGACGGCACTGTAAGAGCTACTGTGTAGACGCCGTATTTCTCCGGCCCCAAGAGCCTGCCAACCATAACCGCTGTGGCGGCCATGATGAGCGTAGAAGAGGCCTGGCCTAAAAAGAGGTGGAAGCTACTGCGTGCAGAGGCCTTACCGATCTCGCTGAGGTTTCCACTGAACATCGAATCCTCTCAGCAAACCAAAGAGTGAACTACCCACTCCATAAGGCTGTGGGCTTCTCGCCTCCTCGAGGGAGCTTCAGGCCTGTGGATGTGCTTCAATACTAGTAGGCCTTTCATCTAAGAACAAATCGCCGAGGGCCTTCTCTATGATACCGTTGTCGAGTTTCTCGTACCGCTCCACAGAGCCCACGTCGTACCAGAAGGCGTCGGTGGAGTAACACCCAACTGGCTCTCCAATCTCAAGGAGATATGGCACAAGGTCCCCCATAATATCGCATTCCTTCTTCCTCTTGCCGAGGCAGAGCAGATCTTTGAGGATGTTTGACTGGAGGGCGAGGATGCCTATGCCAGCGTTGATGTCGAGGGTGGGTTTCTCAACCCAGCCGACAACCCTCTCTCCCTCAACCTCCGCGACTCCCACTGCGACTTGATAGCCACGGGCTGTGGCTAAGGTCGCCACAACTCGCTCATCCCAGTGCTGCGTCAACATCTCAGTTAGATCCACGTTTGAAAGGATGTCCCCGTAGTAGATGAGAAGAGTCTCATCCTCTTTGATGATCCCTAGTTGGTACGCGTTGATGAGGGAACCGCCGCTACCCTTTAGGTCGGGGTTGTCGTTCAGGTAGTTGAGTCTTACGCCGAATCGTTCGCCTCCATTGAAGTAGTTCATTATCTGCTCATGCTTGTAACCAACCAAGAGGGTGATATCCCTCACATCGTGGTATGCCAGGAGGCGAACGACGTATTCGAGGAGGGGCCTCTGCCTAGTCCCAATCGGGATCATGCACTTCTGGAAGTAGTAGGTTAGGGGTCGGAGCCTCTTTCCTTCACCACCTGAGAGGATGATTCCGTGAACTTTAGGACTGTTACACATTAGCTTAGACTCCTCCCAATAGATCTAATGAGAGTTGTGAAGAACTTCTCAAGAAGCAGTTTCTAGAAACTCTCCCCTTAACTTCAACTGGAATGCCAATTCCAAGGAAGCAGTGCTCAGGATATTATTATATCCTGAAGGATTCTGATAAAGATACTAGGCAGACCATTATTCCCTTAGCTCACTGTTGAGCAGCATTTGCATTAGGAGGCCTCTTTTCCCTTCGAAGACAGAGGTGTTAGAGATCAGCTTCTCCTCGATATCCTTGTATTCAGCGTATTCATCGAGATAGTGTCTTCCCGTGCTAGTCAAGAGATACTTTTTGACCTCCTCATCATATCGGATTAGCTTACACTCTAGCAGTTTATTCAGATACTTGATCGTAAGATCGTAACTGAGGTTTGCCCCATACATAATGTGGGTCTTTCTCGCCCCATTAAAAATAACGGCGAGCATATCAGCTACTATTTCCGCTTCGCTCCTGCGGCGAATCTTATTCGCCATAAACCCTAACCTCATTTAATCAGATTTGACTTACATGAAAAACCAGACACCAAACATATTACACAAAAAATGAGTCCTTGAACCCCCGATCATACGAGGACACCTCCAACAAGCGTGTCTTGGAACCGCATCGCCTAGGACGAAAGCATCTTCGATAATATTTGATGCTTACGCTTGGTATAATCTCAAGCCTGCCACGATATCTGCCCAAAAAACCACCAAGCATTAGCTGCACAGTAGACTCTCAAGTTCCCTTCTCTCATCTTCAACGCTGTCCAGCTGGTTTCTATTATGCTCGTTATGCTCGAGGAATCTGTTGCACTTATCCAGAAAGATAAGGCCCTTCTCAGTGATCTCGTACAAGCCGTCATCACGCAAACGGGCCAGACCGGCATTCAAAACCTCACCCAAATATTTGTTCAAAAGCTTAAAGCTCAAGTTGGCTCCGTACATGATGTGCGTCCTCTTAGCACCTTCATTAACCAAAGAGAGAACATCTGCCAAAATCTGTAAGCGGCTCCTATACTTACTCACCAAAATCCCTCTGAATATTTCTCGAAAATATTCTGATTATTCTAACATGATGATGGATGCAAAAAACTCAGCCATCCTTCTGTTGCCGTCTCAAGGAGGATCCATATGTCTACGGTCTCGGCTCGTAGTCTGGGCAAGTTTTATACTCGTAGGGCGCGTTGCAGAACTTGTTAAGTTTTCTACACCATGCAACTCGTTGAGACCTGTGCATGCATCTTCTCTTAGTCTCCTCCGGGAGTTTTCTCACCACTTTCCATCCTTCTCTCTCCAACAATGATCCCTCCGAGGAGTCCCCATCCGAGAGGGAGGGGGTAATTGACGATCTGCAACCTCGCAGCTCTCATTTATTTTTGATAAAGCATTAAAACTCTCAAAATCCCCGCATGACACGGCGGATATTCGGACGATCGTTGATCGCCCTTTTTCGAACTCCACAGCATCAGATGCCGTGGCGAGCCTCTTTCGGCCCCTTTCGCACGAGCAGTAATATAGATCTTAATAATTAAGAACTGTGAAAGTTTGTTCTAGAAAAATCTTACTTTTAATCAATAAAAAAAGTTCTATGAACTTTTCTACGACGCGCTAGGGGGCCGTTGCTAGATTACAACGAGGGGCGCGCGCGTCGGATTCAACCCCGCCCTAAAGGAACGGGGCTTTCTCCGACATTATGTAATCAACGTGGTTTGTGACTTCTATGAGATTCTCGGCGCGATTCCATCGAAGTCTGCGTCGAAGCTGACTACGTTCTCGACGTCCATCATCCTCATGAGGGCTATGGTTGTGCAGTCGGTGAAGCTCAAGCCCCTCCCCGCGTAGCGTGAGAAGAGCTTCCAAGCCTCCTCGAAAGCTTCGCCATCCACCTTGAGGACCACTAGGAAGGGTTTGGTGAGCTCGCCCAGGATCGTCCTCCCAAGGCTTAGAGCTATCTCAGGCCTCCTCGTACGGATGAGCGCAACGGTGACGGCCTCGTCGAAGACGTAATCAGAGGTGTATGCAGAGCCAAACCTTCCAGCGACAATCGCTCTCATGAGCTCCAATGCCCTACTGTTGTTGGGGTCTCTGATATTGTGGAAGGCTACGAAGACGCCGGAGTCGATGAAGACGCTCATGCTCGCTCGCCGCCTCTCCGACCGTATAGGTATGCGTCGATCTCCTCCTCCTTTGTCTCGACTCCCCAGTCGGTCGGTAACTTGAAGAGCTTCTCAACCTCTTCTGGGGGGAGTGGGAGCTTGACTCCGGTTATGAAGTTGACCAACTCATCTTCCCGCTCCGCTGAAAGCTTCACTAGAGCGTCGAGAAGCTCCCGCTGCGAGATCTTCTTCCCCGTGGCGAGGAGGAGCCTTGCCTGCAGGGTATCGAGGACGCGTTTCCCTTCCTCACTCATCTTGACGGATGTGCCCATGGAAGACATCGTAGAAAATTCTACAATAAATATTTTTCTACGTTATCTCGCGCGCGTGCTAGAGGTCTTTGGGGTGCACTCTTTGGATTAAGCCTGCTTCATCGTATTCTTCGTCCTCGCTGACTATTTTTGGTATGCCGTGTTCAAGCATTGTCGCCACGTTTATCGCGTCTTTGGGTCGTTTGAGTGGTGTGATCTCCATGATCTCAAGGGCATGTTCAAAAATGGTTAAGTTCATTTCATATTTCTCTATTCTCGTCATTCTCAGATAGTCGTGGGTGACGCGGACGGCTGTTGATGGGGAGGTGAGCTTAGATAAGATGAAGAGGGTTTCTTCCAGGGTTTCCAGACTGGTCGCCGCCTTCATTTCTCCTCTTGCGGCTTTGCTTACGACGTTTAGGCATTCTCTGTGGTATTCCGCTCCCTCGTCTACGGCGTGGATGAGCGTGGTGGAATCTAGGAAATAAGTGGTTTCACTCGGGTTCAAGGAGCGTGACCCAGCTTATGTTCCAAGAAACCGTTTTAACCGTTCCTCGTCCCCCCTCTTCTTCAACGCTTCTGCAGATAGTCCTATCGATATTGTTTTCGACAGCTCGGTCAGGTCCTGCAGGGGGTCCTTGGAGACCTTGTGAAGGCGTATGCTTAGTTCGTCTCCTCTTGCGACTATGGTGGCTTCGTCTCCCGCGCTCACTCCGTAGGCTTCACGTAGCTCCTTGGGGAGCACGATTCTTCCCTGCCTCCCAACCCTCACCCTATACATCGATGTCATAACCGTTCCTCTGTGTCCACATAGAACTCAGTGGCATCATTTAAGTTTAGTGGCAAGCGCCCTGATATTCGAGGAGGCCATGCATCGCAGCGCGCGCATAAGGCGTGGATAATTCAGATTACTTGCCGACCCTGAGGCTGCCCCTCCGCGTAGCCCTCACAGTCAGCTTTATAGACTCCTCGCTACTGTACCTCGGCTCCCAACCGGTCCCTCTGATCCGGCTGATGTCGAGCAACATCTTCTTCACATCCCCCTTCCATCCCCTCCCCCCATCAACCCCACCTGTGAAACGAATGCTGGCGTTCCTCAGCCCCATCTCTTCGATTACTATCCTCGCGATGCTCCTAACGTCTATCTGATCGTCCGACCCGATGTTGAAGATGCTTACAACATCTTCAGAGCGTTCTAGGCCGTGGAGCATCGCCTCGATGCAGTCTCCTATATACATATATGACTTGGTCTGAGTTCCGTCACCTAGCACCTCAAGTTCCTTTGGATTCGTCTCAAGCTTACACATCAAGTCCTGAACCACCCCATGACCACCTGGTCCCACGACGTTCGCGAACCTGAATATCGTCGCTCTAATCCCGAACAGGTGAGCATAGGCGGAAGTCAAGGCCTCGCACGAGAGCTTCGAGGCACCATATAGAGATATGGGAATTAAGGGCCCATAGTTTTCGGGTGTCGGGATCTTTGCCGCGTCGCCATAGACGGTAGATGTGGACGTGAAGACAAGCGTCCTAGCGTAGGGACTCTTTCTCATGGCCTCTAAGAGATTGTAGGTCGCAACTATGTTCTGCTTGAAGTCAAGCTCAGGGTCCTTGTATCCAGCCCTCACCTCCGGATTTGCTGCTAGATGGAAGACCAGCTCACAGTCCCTAACCGCCTCTTCCACTTTAGAAATGTCCAGTAGGTCACCGACTATCAGCTTGAGCTTAGATAAGGCCAACAATCCCCGGATGTTGTCAGCTTTGCCCTTGGACAGGTTATCAAGGATAACAAGGTCTTCTCCCCACTCAACAAGCTTGCCGACTAGATGTCCACCAATGAAGCCACAACCACCAGTGACAAGAACCCTTCTCTTTCCTGTCAAGTCGCCTCAGCCCATACGTCATCTACTACCGCTATAATCTTAATGCTTTGCTCTGTCACGCCACGAGGAAATAGAAAATATTTACAACCCTTTTCAATGCGGAATACCGACTCGAAGACAAGATTACCATCTTTGAGGAGCCTCGGCACTCCCGTAGCTGTAAGGGAACAATTTATGTTGAGCTAGCTAGCAAATAGACGAAGCAGCTAGCTAGCTAGAGCTTGATGAGTAATTATTGTTTTTATTGGTCTACGCCCTCACAGCAGCGAAAAGCGGATTAGAAAGTCTGGTCAGATCCCCAACAAGGCTCACAGCATAACATCGGAAAGAGAAAGAAAGGTAAGATGACTGGAAAGCCAACAATTACTCATCAGCCTCTAGCTAGCTAGCTATCTCTAGAACTCCGAGGTCGATTGCGGTTCCGTCTAGAATTGACTTGATGTGTTTGAACCGGACGGGGATGAAGCTGCACGTATAGCCATGGTTGTGGTTCAAATGAACCTAACGGGGATGTTGCATGAAGATGTTTCAGTGGTGGTCGCGTCTCAAGGCCTTAGTGTTCTTTTGTACTAACCCGTTCGACTATCGGCTGAACTAACTCCCACCAATCCGCCGATACCTGTATCTTTTGAGCCACGCTATCATGGACCTCTAGCCTAGTTCTCACGGTGTCTATCTCGGCTGATAGTTGGTCTCCGCTTAGGCCTTTGAGAACCCCGAGGAGAGCCGCCTTCCTCACCCTTGCCGCGATCCGTTTCCTGCGGTACTCTTGCCACTCGGGACCGGTATAGTCTCCAGACATGAGGCGTTTGTAGACCTCATCCATCTTCTCCCTGTCTAGTTTAAGGAGTTCTTGAATGATCAGGCCATCGTATGCCTGATGGAGTGCCTGATATGCGACCGTCCAGTTGGTCGCGTCGTCGGCGCTGCCGATGTGGATCAGGTTGCCGTAGAGGTCTCGGAGCTGGAGGTACTTCTTGCCTTTGACCCGTTTGATTATGAGACCTCACGTAGGAAGGCCTTATCTACGAGAGTGCAGCTTGTACCATCGATACAACCTTGTGGACAGTACCAATCGCCCTGCTGTTCTACCAAACACGTATTGGAGATGCCCAGTAAGAGGATGCCCCTGAGGAAATAATCTATTGAGTGCACACCAAATCGTACAGATACACAAACTCTCCAAGAAGCATTTTGTTTCATTTCCAACTTGGAAATGAGTCGTTGGTCATTCAAAAAAGCATTCAGCACTCTGCTTTCTTTCTTGATTTCTTGATTCTTCCTGTCAGCGATTGTTATAGGAACAATCAATTGGACCGAAATAAAGGTTCTCATATATGTTGCAATCTTTATTTCACTTGTCTATTTCATATCAGAAGTCTTACCCTATAGTCCTGAGAATACTCGTCAAGCATTCTCCATGATATCCATCTTCAACCTGTCCACAGATAGTGGTTGATTCCCAATCTCCACAATTCGTTTGGATTTTCCTCGCGGCGGAGGTCCGTAGATGGAAATCTCTCTCAATGTCAACTTGTCCCAAACGTCTTCAGTCAGACGATGCCCAGATTCTTTCTACAGTTTATCTGACCCGCGATATTACGGGTAAGCATCTCACTCGACCCGCTCCTGATTTGCAAGTTGAGGTTCAAGGTCAGGTCATAGATAAAGGAAGTGGACTCGGATAAATTTCTATGCGAATACCTCCGGGCACGCTCAACCCTTTCAGAGAACTTGTCCGGGAAGGCAAAACCTATCTCGAACAAGTTAACAGAACCCTCAAGAAGAAACGCCTACCTGAGAGCGGCAACGGCCCCTTCGCGCGCGCTTCGAATCTCTAGGAGGCTACCAAACTTTAGAGTTTTATATACTCGTAATGTTATTTAGAAAAATCATGGCAATTAAGTCGCATTAAGGTGAGCAATATGTCGAAAATCGTTGTAATTCATGCAGGAGCAAACAAGACTAAGAGATATGGAGGATTTCGCGCACCGATTTTTAGTGACGGGTCCTTCATTTTCATGCAGTTTCCCGAGGCTGAAGGTCGAGTTCATGACCCTGAACTCCCGACTTACAGGAGCATGGGTTGGGAGCCATACGTCCCAAAAGAACTCCTCGCTCGTTGTATTCATCTAGACCCTAGTTTTCCAGAATCCGGAATTCCAAGTACATATGGACACTATAGGAGACCTGGAGATAATATAATATTTGACTTGAAGGATGGGGCAGGCTATCTATTCTTTATGGCTAGTCTGGCCTATGACGCATCGAAGGGGATCGAGAGACTTCCCTGCATCAACCGAGAATGGGGCGTCTATCTCGTTGGCTGGTTCAGGGTTAAGCGTGTTCTAACCCAAAAAGAGTTTATGGTAGCTTCTCCCGAAGTCCGTCAAGAGTTCAAATATAATCCACATTTCACTAGAAGAGACGCTGAACAATATGCACCTTTATGGATAAGCAGCATCAAAGCAAGTCTTCTCAAGACAGCTGTCCCTCTTAGCGATCCAGATGACCCGCTCCAGCCTAATAAATTTACAAAAAATGTCTTGCGAACTGTCAAAGGAAAGAGAATCTCTGATAACACTCCATTCTATCATCTCGTCTTGAAATGCGAAGACAATATCCAAGACTTCTGGAGAGAGCTAAGAGGTAAAAACCCAGAATTATTTGCAACAGACTTGCAATAATCGACATGACAATCGACGAAAAACCGGCTAGCTAAGTCGTAGCTAAATATCAGGATGAAGGGCATAGGCTTCCTCAGAAATCTATAGCTAGCTAGCTCGCGTTGGAGGTGTACCTATTTTAGGACAATAAATAGGACTATCGCCAACGATGCGTACACAATGAATTTTGAGAATGCGACAAATCTTTCATATCTTATGTGTTCACCAGTCATGAAATAATCAAAGCGCTCTGTGATTCCAAGAAAGTGTAGTCGTTTCAAATGACCCACTATCCGCCCAAGATCGTTTGAAAGACGAATTAATGTCGCTTGAACTGAAACTAAAGGAGTTTGGTTTTTTCCTTGAAGCCTCATCCTGAAACCGTCCATGAGTAGCTCAAGGATAAGAGCAATGGCTAACCAAACAAGAATCCATTCTAGCGACATTTTCATAAAACCAAACGCAAACACGCCGAGCAAGATGTTGATTAAAGCGATTTCGATCATATTTGGAGCATTTCTGAACTTATAAGAGGGATGAAGTGTTGGCAAAGAAGAATCCCCATAGGCCCATCTAGCGAATCTTCGATATTGGTGAGATCCCTTGGCCCACCAAGGATGTATAACCGTAGCAGTTGGAACCGAAGTGAACCAAGTTCCTGATTCTTCAACGATTCTTAAACAATAGTCAACATCCTCTCCGCCCCCTTTTTTTGGGAATTTTGATGAAAAACGAATGTCTCCAACCGCAGCTCTCTTCACCATCAAATTCGCAGTTATACCCCAAGCTAGACGAGGCGTCTTTTCGGCTATGGCCCAGAAAGTGAGAATGTCGCTGGTTACGGCTGCCTGGGTGAATGAATTGATACAAGGTGGAAACCTCACAGAACCCACAAAACCAATAGAATTGGGGTATTTCTTAATAGACTCAAAGTATGTTTCCAGAAGACTTGGAGAGACTTTTATATCGTCATCTAAGAACAGAACATATTCCCCAGACCCAGCTTCAAATCCTCGATTTCTGGAAAGATGAGCTCCAAGATTAGTATCATTTTCAATGACGGTGATCGCTTCGACTCCTAAGCAAGACCCCCAATTAATGTTTAAAGCTCCCAGCTTGTCAATAACGAAGTAATAATGAACTTCTATTCCCTCTGGTACCTTAAGATTAGTCATGGAACGCAGTTTCTCCAAGTCAAAACAAACTGTTGGAACAACAATATCTAAGTGAAGTTTATCCAAGTTTTTCTTCTCCTTTTTTGGTTTCCCAAGTGTGAAATAGATCTTGAGTGCAAAAGCATTGAAAACCTACTTTACATTTAAGATTGGCAAGTTGGAAATTCTTCCTCACCGCCAAGGCATTTTCAATTTCTAATTTAGAACTAGTGTTGCCGAAGGAAACAGTGTCAAGCCAATAGCAAACTTTAAGATTCTGCCTAATAGCGATGGAATGTCGAGGCCCTAGACCGCAAGATGTCGAGGAAAGCTCTTTGCCTGCGGTCAAGTCTGCAATATTCTTCCAGAACTCTGGAGGATTAGTCGGAGGATGTTGTATTGTTTCCAATCGATCGCAAATTTCCAAAAGCCGAGGAAAATCTGAAGGAGACAACATTAAATGAGCTGCATTCAGCTCTACGTAACCGTCCTTGAAGATTGGTTGGAACTTCACAAAATCTACTCCAAGCGTGTATCCAAATTCAAGAATCTCACGCACAGTTTTCCAATTTGCGGTTACATGTGAAACAACTGAGTTGATTCCAAGTTCGAATTCTCTTGGGCTCTTGCAGATATCTCCTAAATTTGAAATTATCTGTCGATGAACGTCTAATGATGTTTCTCTGGTTAGCATTTCTTCAGCTGGTAAAGTAGAGTCAAGTGAAATCGTCACACCAGTTGCTCCATATTCGGTTAGCTGTAAGACCTCTTTTCTGTCCAATCCAAATCCGTTGGTTATCACGATTATTGATTTGACTAGTCTTCTGAAGTGAGAAAGAATTTCTGGAAGTTGAGGGTGAAGACGCGGTTCTCCGCCAGAAAGCACAATCCGTTCTGTACCTAGAGCTTTGATTGTTTCAGCAGGTAGAAGAATCTCTTGGAGGTCGAGATGCCTTCTTAGCGGATTATTAGGATTGCCCCATTGACAATACTTACAGGTTGCATTACACTGGTAGGTGACATCAACAATGGTTGTAGGTATTTGCGTTGGAGAGCACATTGTTCCGCCTAGATTGAATGACCTGATTCTGATTTAGGTTTGTCTCTTAGTGTGCATAAATAAGTTTGTTTAGGTAGTGACGTAGAATCCTTTAAAAATGTCTCATACACTGATAACTTGCATTCGATTTGTTCGAATAGATCTAATGTGAAGCGGTTAAGCCTCATTTTCTCTTGATTAATCCATGCAGAATAATTCTGTCCGAGAATTGTAAAGTATTCAAGCCAAATTTTTTCTGGATTTTTCTGTGTAGTTATGGAGCCAGTTTGTGATAGTTGTAATATGGCTAAGCTATCACGTAATCCAATTGGATGAATGTTATTGGAATCATTTCGAATGATCTCGCATAACAGTCTGTTTGGTCCGGGTTGATTAGAATCATGAAAGGCTATGAATCCTCCAGGCGCTAAGTGGGGCAACCACGCTTCGTAATCACATTTGACAGACTCGTAGCTGTGATCTCCATCCACGAATAGCAAGCCTATGCTTTTGCCTCTCCAACTTCGGGCATTATCTTCCGATGTCCCTAGATGTATGGTAACATTCTTTGTAAAATGCTTTGAACGTAGATTTGCCTGAAGTATGGGTAGAGTGGTTTCTGGGAATATTCCGGGAAGCCCTCGATGTGTATCGATTGCGTGAATTCTTTTACATCGACCCATTTTCAATCCAACTGCAAGTGCACATGTTGATCTACCTTGAAAAGAGCCTATTTCCACTATATCGTATTCTGAAGGTATTTTCGATGCAAGCACTGCAAGTAGTTTTGCCTCGTCAAGTGAGAGCCAACCCCTTATTCCTTTAACTGCACGTTGAACTTGTGCCACAATTACGTCGTCGGTAATTAGAGGTCGGAGTTCGTCAACCTTCTCTATATTTCTGGATATAGTTAGAAGCGAGAATTCTCCATCTCTGTTTTCTCCGAATACCCGCCTGCAAACAGCGAATTCCCCTAACGCTATTAAATGTTCTTGTATGCAGCCTTTCATCCATTTATTCAAATTTGTCGGCAAGCTCTTTTGTTCAGGATTGAATCCTAAAAGTTCTAAGTCGAATCTTCTTCCTGCTATGCCAATTCCTAAAGATACCCAATAGTCGTAATTTCGTTTGTTGGTACGTCTTAGAATTTTACGCAGGGTGCTGATTGCCTCTTCGCTAAATCCAAGTTTGGCTAGTATGCGTGCTTTTGTCAGTGCATGATCCCAGCTTGGATTTTCTGCACCCAAATCGGATAGCGAACCGCTTAAATCGTTAATATTTTCCCTTATTAATGCCCGAAGGTGCTGAACATTCATTGAGTTAGAATTCTTTATCAGTTTGTCCAGAATGGCTAGGGCTTGAAAATTTTCTCCTTTCTCGAAATGCTTTTTTGCTTTCGTCAATTCTGATTCCAAGAATCGATCCTTTTAAAAGTGCCCATAACAATTTATAAATTCTCCGGGAACGACAATTCCCTCTAGGAAAGAGTGGACCTACAACTCCTCTCCCAAGTTTGTGGTATCGGCTGCCGTGTGAAGTAGAAATCCCCTCATTAACTACATTCCACCAAACCAAATCATCTCCTTACTTATTAAATAGATCTGGAATGGCGTCCATTTTGTTTGTTCAAAGGAGATTTTACCAGTAAATTAGGGTTCAAGTCCCATCCCCCGCACATCGCGCCAATCCATGAAACAGAAATTTTGAACTTCTGTCTGTTACCACTAGCGAGTGCTGCTTAGAATAGTCCTTGACCGAGTCCAGTAAGATAGTATCTATTCAGTTCTGGGTTGGTGCGGCTGCCGGAATTTGAATCCGGGTTAGAAGCTTGGAAGGCTTCTGTCCTAGACCAGGCTAGACCACAGCCGCGCATCCTGACGAGGAGAGCCCTTGAAGAGTTTTAAGGTTTTATCCTCTAAGAAGGTTACTACCTAGAACCCTAGGGGCATGTGACTGAAGAGGCATGGAAGACTCCGAGCAGGGACGTTCGGGCCAATCGCGTAGGCTCCGCATGGTCGTCTTCGACGTGGAGGGCGTCATCCTTCCCAAGCAACGCTACCTCCTGGAAGAGATGACGCTCCTCAGTCGTCGGGATCAAGCGTCAGTACTCTTCAACGGCCTCCTCTACGAGATAGGAATAAGGCCTCTGAAACCTACCCTAGAGCGCATCTACCGCCACTTCCGAGGAGTCGCCTTCGACGACCTCGCAGAAACCTTCGAGAGAATACCTCTTGTGCCCGGGACATCAGAGGTCATCGGTAGGCTGAAGAAGGAGGGGTTCCTGATAGCGTTGATAAGCTCCGGTATCTCGGAACCTTTCGTCCAGAAGCTTGCTAAGAGGCTTGACGCGGATTATGCGGTAGGACCGATACTCGAAGTCGAGGAGGGCAAGCTGACAGGCAGAATCTTCGGCGAGATCATAGGGCCAAACGGCAAGGAGGCGGCCCTCGCTCGCATCCTCAAGGAGGCTTCTGTCTCCCCTTCGGCCTGCGCCGTCGTGGCCGACGACAGGAATAACCTGCCAATGTTCCGCCTAGGAGGTCTCAAAGTGGGGTTCAACCCCGACTTTGCCCTGACCCACCATTCTGACCACGTTGTTAGAGGAGATCTCACTGAGGTCCTTCCTATCTTGCTGGGCACTCCCCAACCACCGACTCTAAAGCCCATACAGGACCAACCCGATATCAGGGAGACGATACATATCGGCAGCTTCACAATATCCTTGATATGTCAGTTCCTAGGCTTCAATAGATTCCTTCTAAGCACCCTGATCCTCCTTGTTGCAGTAGGATACGTCTTAGGCGAATTAGCGCGCCTTCGAGGACGTAGCCTTCCACCATTTACGACCGTGACTAAACTGGCGGCAACGGGCCCGGAACGCTGGGACTACGCGACAGCCCCCTTATTTCTGGCAATGGGCGTCATCCTGTCCCTAGTAGTCTTTCCACCTCCCTCAGGCTACGTGGGGATAACTGTGGTTACCTTGGGTGACGGGGTGGCGAAGATCGTGGGAAGAGGATGGGGTAGGATCGTGATCCCTTTCAACAAACCCAAGAAGGTTGAAGGCACCCTCGCTGGACTCGCAGTCTCTGCCCTAGTCGCGAGCCTCTATGTGAGCCCTGGAAGAGCGTTGTTGGCGGCCAGTGCTGGAATGTTGGTGGAAGCCCTTCCTTTACCGGTCAACGACAACCTCCTTGTCTCTGTCATAGCCAGTCTAGCCGCCCTTTCTCCACTCTAGAATGGGAAAACATTTGGGTAAGGTGGGAAGGCGGAGAGAATTCTCTCCCTCGAAGCCTAATCAATCGCGTTGGTTGCCCGATTCCTCCTAAGCTGTTGCAGTTTTTCCCGCTTCCCTATATTCACAATGCATTGTAGCTGTTTAAACAAGAAATCGGCATTAGATACTCGTATAAGGCATAAATATGAGTGAGTAAGGGAGACGCCTTCAGTAACAACATTGGGGAAGAATGAAGTTGAAGCTATCTTGGGCAATTAAACTGTTAACTGCCTCAACGATAGTGTTTCTACTTGCCGGTATTCTCTCCATCTCACTCCTTGCTCTATCAGCCACTCAGATGAAGATAACGCCTGGGACGCCTAAAGCCGAGGTGACTGAAACATCCGCAAAAATCACGATACCTATTCAGATTTCGAACCAAGGCTTCCTCACCATCAAATCCCTGACTCTTCAAACCACCATCTTGGACAAGAACTCTGAAAAGCTAGCTGAAGGCAAAACGGGCCCCTTGGACGTCCCCACCAAAAGCGATGTAGAAGTTCCTGTAAGTGTCACATTGGACTTTAAGGCCATCACGCCCGAGGCCCTCAGGAGGCTTGCCTTCAACGACGAATCCTTCACTATAGATATTCGAGGTGGCCTATCCCTCGACCCTCTTCTCTCCCTAGCACTTTCCGCTCGAACCGTGCTCCAGTGGGGTGCACCCCTATACGACTTCAAGGTGGGGGAGCCTACGTTCACACCTCGCAACGTAACCCACATCCTCGTATCAGTCCCAATAACCTTCACGAACAAGTCGCCATACTTCGCGGTCTCAGGCCGGATCGTGGCAAAGCTGTACGATGAGGCGGACATATCGCAAGGCACAGGGCTTCTGAAGGTAGACGCTCCCAAGGGAAGTCAATACCAGCGGTCCCTGGAACTTTTGATGAGGCTACCCCAAGACCTTCAAAAGCTCCTATTCACCGACGAAACCCTCAGGTATAGAGTGGAGCTTCAGATGTTCATGGGTGAAACAGCAGCTTACACGTTTACCGAGCCCATAGAGATTAGGTGGGGCGCCCCAGTCCTCAACTTGAAGCTCGGGAAGCCAGCCTATCAGCTTCTGAATCTCACACATGTAACAATGATTTTGCCCTTCAACTTCACCAACAACTCACCCTTCATCGAATTAGACGCCACTATGAAGGGAGAACTCTACGACACAGCAGGCAATCTAGTCGGGTCGAGCGGCCCAACAGCCTTCGTCGTCCCCTCCGGTACCTTCTACAAGGGAGAGGTCACAGGACCTGTCAAAGCCTCTGTAGTAGCCGCTGGGACGATTCAACTCAGAATAATCTTCACAACCCTCTACGGCACCTTCACGAAGGAGGTAAGTCTAGTTGCCTAGAATCCTAGACCTTCAACTTTCAAACGGAGCCTTTGCCTTACGCTTAGCAGCGGCCATAGGCTCTGGGATCTTATCCTTCTTCTTCCTGTACTATGTGCCCGTAAACCTGTCAAAAATAATCAACCGAATATTGCCCGTAATGGGCTTCGCCGATCTCATCCAGCAGTTCATCCCGCCTCTGCTCCCTCCCCTAGGCCTAATCATTTCAGTCCTAACCGTTCTTGGAATCATTTTCAACAAGACCATGCTCCACGGTCCCGTCGTCTCCATTACGGGGTTAGCCTGCCTTGCCTACACATACATAGCTTTCCAAGGAGGGACATTAGTATTCAACCTACCTCAAACCATGATTCCGGATACGACCGCGAGGGTCACTATCACCTTGACAACTATCATGAATCTCTTCTTGGCGGCCCCAGCCTGCAACATCCTCAAAGGAGTCTTACTCACTCTGGAGCATAAGGGTAAAAGTGTAGGCAAGTAACGCGTTCTGTGTAATTGTTGACAGGTCATAGTACATGAATCCAAGCATCGTGAAGAGGGGAAGGATCTAACCTGAGATGAAGACGCTCCAGTCCGACCTGAGAGGCGTCTCCTTTACCTATGAGGCGGGTAAGGATCTCAAGTTTGTGGAAGGTTACCTCTACTTTACCAAGCTATCTTGACATCCAATTCATATATACAGAGGAGTAACCAATTATCTGGGCTCTCAAAGGTTCAGAACGGGGGCTGAAGCGGAGACCGATAGCCGGAGGTCAGGACTGCCCGTGAGTGGGGATGTGTCGAGGGAGACGATTCTTTCTGCTTGCCGCGATATCGCGAAGGGGAATGAGATAGTAGCTGCAGCATTGTATGGATCGAGGGCGGCTGGCTATGCGAGGAAGGACAGCGACCACGATGTCCTCCTAGTAATACGGGACTACCCAGAGGACGTTAGATACCACTATATCACCACTAGGGAGGGTCAGCTCGCAGTGCTGGCCGTTGACCAAAATGCCTTGGAGAAGGACGTGGAGAAAGGAGTCTTCGGAGACTTCGTCGCCGGCAGACTGCTAACGCCCCATACAGCGATTATGAACGAGGACTATATTCGGCGAATTGAAGTTGCTGTCAAGAAGCGCTTCGCCGAGGAAGACCTAGAAGATCTGGTTTTGGAGTATGGTGAGCTGGCGCGTGGATTGACTATTCTACCCACGTACCTCGTCCTTGCGAGGATGGAGAAGCGGGCCCGAGCCTACTCGCCACTCCGATACAGCTACTCCAACATTCTACGACCCGACCTAAAGGAGAGGAACCTAACCCAAATCCTCGAAGGATACAGCGAGGCCTTGACCCAACTGGAGGAGGCCGGTGTTGTCAAGTTCGATGGAAAATACATCCGATTCCAGGCACCCTTCGTCGATAAGGTTCTCTCATACAAGATGTACAACAAGGTCGTCAACTTCGTCTCCTTCAGCCGAAGAACCTTCAACGCCTACATAACCCATGGTAAGGCCGGAAAGGTGACGCTCGATGTCGTGGCCCGAGAGGTGGCCTCGAAGCTGAAGCGGGAGATCCAGATGGCGTTCCACAGGCAGGGGTTGGAGGACCCTGAGGACTATCTGTTTCTTGAGACGGAGAAGGGGTTGCTGAGCCTGAACAAGACGGATTCGATAGTCGAGAGGCTGAGAGGTCTCCGTGGAGGGAGGGACATAACTGCTAAGACGCTAGGGACGGCCCTGAACGAGGTCTACTTCATCGAGGTGGATGGTGAGAAGCTGGTTGCGAAGAGGTTCACGGACTGGTACAACTTCAAGTGGTTCATCCTTAACGTCGCAGCCCTCGGGACCAAAGTCTTCAGCACTCAAGGGAAGGCGCGGCTCTCGAACGAGTACGTCATGAATCGGCTCCTCATCGAGAATGGGACTCCAGTCCCTGAGATAGTCTCTGTGAGCATACCCGATCGGCTCCTCGTTGAGAGATATGTCGAAGGCACCTCCGTCCTAGATGTCGTCATCGAGGTCATGGCTTCTGAGAGCCTCGGTGAGGAGTACGGGGAGTTGGCCTTCGAGATCGGTCGGACCCTCGCCAAGATACATGGCCTCGACGTGGTCTTGGGGGACTGTAAACCTGAGAACTTCATCCTCGGACATGATGGGAAGCTCTACGTCCTGGATTTGGAGCAGGGTGAATGGCATGGTGACCAATCCTGGGATGTGGCCGAGTTCCTATACTTCTCCGGCCACTTCGGAAGCCGCTTCAGCGGTGGATTCAGAGAGTTCGTGGAAGTCTTCATCCGTGGATACCTCACCTCAGGCAGGCCGAAGGTTCTGAGGGATGCTGCGTCGGCTAGGTACTCGAAGAGCTTCGTGGCTTGGACCCCAGTGCCGGTTATTCAGGGGATAGCGGCGCTGTTGAAGGGGGTATGAGGCCTTCTTGAACGGATGTTTTAAAGCGTGCCTCATGTAGTCCTACGACCAACTGAGAGGTTAGTAGAGATGAGCCTCAAGAGGACACATGTCTTCGAGTACCATGAACGGTACGGTAAGCTCTTCGAGTTCGCCGGCTTCGAGATGCCCCTCTGGTACAGTGGCGTGAACTCTGAGCACATGGCTGTCAGGAACAGCGTGGGCATCTTCGACGTGACCCACATGGGCAGAAGCCTCGTATCAGGCAAGGACTCAGCCGCATTCCTAGACTATGTCATGACGCGGAATCCCTCGACTCTATCGCCTATGCAGGGACAGTATACGGTCATGTGTAACGAACGGGGCGGAATTAAGGACGACCTCACTGTCTTCAAGCTTGGGGTTGACGAGTTCCTCGTCATATACAACGCCAGCAACAGGGGGAAGGACCTTGACTGGCTGCTCCAGCAGTCCAAGGTCTTCCAAGTAGAGGTGAAGGACATCTCGGACGAGGTGGCCATGTTCGCCGTCCAAGGCCCTAAGGCCCAGGCGACGCTCCAGAAGCTGACTAAGACCGACTTGACTCAGATCAAGCGCTACTGGCTCCAGTTCATTGACTACGGTGGGCTGAAGGTCTCGGCCTCAAGGAGCGGCTACACAGGTGAGGACGGCTTCGAACTCCACATCTGGGACACTCCTCTCTCCAAGCCTGACAAGGCCTTGAAGGTATGGAACGATGTCCTAGAGGCGGGGAAGGAGTTCGGGATTCATCCCTGCGGCCTTGGGGCGCGGGACACGCTTCGCTTGGAGGCGGGTATGAGTCTTTATGGGAACGATATTGATGAGGGTACTACGCCTCTTGAGGCTGGGTTGAGCGTCACTGTGAGGTTCGAAAAGCCTCGGTTCATAGGCCGAGAAGCCTTGGTTGAGCAGAAGGAGAAGGGGACCACACGAACACGGGTTGGGCTGAGGATGGTTGAACGAGCCATCCCTAGGAAGGGATTCACCGTCATCAAAGATGGCGCCAAGATCGGGGAGGTCACGAGTGGAACCTTCTCGCCGCTCCTCCAGCAGGGGATAGGTATGGCCTTCGTGCCACCCACATACTCAGCTGTGGGAACGAAGGTTGAGATGGATGTCAGAGGCCACGGCGTCGAGGCGGGTGTCTGCGCAATGCCCTTCTATGACCAAGATAAGTATGGTTGGCGAAGGAAGCAGGCGTAGGCTCTCTGCCAGCGCCGACCTATTTAGGCTAGTTATCGGATTCGGATGTACTGATATCCTTCGGTGGCGTTCTCGAAGCAGTAGTGAACCTTCTGATACTCTCTCCTGAACTCGGCCGCCTCACGGCGAACCTTCTCGACCGGCTCATCCTTCACTATGACCTGCGCCAGGAACCGAGCTATCTCCACCATCTCCCCAGGACCCATGCCGAGGCGGGTGACCTCAGAGACCCCGAGGCGGATGCCACCAGGATGCATATAATGTCGTCCTTCCCGGATGTCCCAGGGGAGGAGGTTGCGGTTCACGATGATGCCCGCCTTCTCAAGCTTCTGCTCCAGCGTCCCGCCGTCGCCGTACTTTGTTATATCCACCAAGATGAGGTGGGACTCGGTGAAGCCCCTCTTCTCCCCTAAGACCCGCACTCCGTCAGCGTTAAGGGCCTCACCCAGAGCCTTCGCGTTCCGAACGATGGCCGCCGCATACTCCTTACCGAACTCAAGCATCTCAGCCAAGGCGATGGCAGTGCCCGCCACGGCGTGCAGGTGATGGTTGCTGGTGAGGCCGGGGAAGGTCGCCCTCTTGATCTGCTCCCCGTACTTGTCCCAAGACGCTACTATGCCATGTTGGGGGCCGGGAAGGGTCTTGTGGGTACTCATCGTCATGGCGTCCACGCCCTCCCTGAGGGGATCTTGGAACTGTCCACCCGCTATGAGGCCGCAGACGTGGGCCGCGTCGTAGTTGACCTTAGCTCCTGCTGAATGCAGGGTTTCCTCCAGCTCTTTGACGGGCTGGTGGAAGGGTAGGACACTTCCCCCGAACATGACGAGCTTCGGCGGGTCCTTAGCCTTGACGAGTTCCTCAACCTTCTTCTTCGTGGCATCCACATCGACGGTCAGTTTCTCGTAGTCGTAAGGCAGGTAGTCAACTCTTAGGCCGCGGACGGCGCCAGCAGTCCCTCCGAACTGTTCCCTCCCCATGCTGATGTGGCCTCCGCAGGGGATCGAAAGGGCCAACATTAGGTCGTTTGGTCTGGTGAAGGCCGCATAGATTACAAGGTTCGCCACGACGCCAGATATGGGTCTTACATCCACGAACTCGGCCCTGAAGAGGCGCTTCGCCAACTCGATGCAGATGAGCTCAACCTTGTCGATGTATTCGCAGCCGGCGTAGACTCTCTCGCCCGGCCATCCCTCGGCGTAGCGGTTGCCGAAGTCGGTCGTGAGGGCTTCTCTCACGGCTGGGCTGGGCACGTTCTCGCTGGCTATGAGGGGTATGCACGACTGGAAGAGTTTGTGATGTTGCTCGAGGAGTGATAGGACCTCTCTATAACTTTGCTTGGGTTGGGTTTCCTTGGACAAGGGATGGTTCCACCTGGGTTGAATCCTCTATGAACTGTAGGGTTCACTTAAAGTATTATCCCCAAACTCATTCTCACATATTCTCTTCCACACGCACTCGTGAAGGGCAACTCATATTAGACTCAGATAAGTGTGGTAATCGTGAGACTGATGATATGACCGAAGGTGCCCACCCAACGTTCAGACCACCAGCTCCAGGGGAAAAGGTCAAAGCGAGAATACTTGATTTCGAGCTAACCAAAGGTGGCACTATGGAGTATACCTTGGAGGACGGAACCATAGTAAGATTGACTCCCCAACTCAACCAAGTCCTCGTGCAGGTAGATGAGAAGGGGGATCCTGTCTTGGGCCCACAAGGAATGCCGATCTACAACTTCAACTTCGGGATTCATACGCAAGTTATCCCAAAGAACAGGACCCTGTATGTACCCAAACCGTCTAGCCCTCCGCAAGGGACTCCACCGTCGAGCATGACTGTGTAACACTTTCAACTAGTTTGGGAGTTAAAGGATTACTCCCACCACTTTTCTTCAAATATGTCTTCTATCATCTTATACAATTCTTTTTCAGGCATTGTTTGGTCATTAGTATTGTCTGCCCCTAGTTATATTCATCTAATTATGGGGCACCTCACCAAACAACCTAAGTGTCTCTTGGCTAAGAGGTTCCGTGCCTAAACCCTTGCGAGCTGCTTCAATTACTTTTGTGTAAGCATTTGCAAGCAGTAACCCAGGGTCATTTGCATACACTATTTCTTTCGGGTATTGATACGCAACCTCTGGGAAGGCTGATATTCCATTGAACAACTTGACGAAGTCTGAAAGTCTGTCACTCATTTCCTTTGGCAAAAAAATCGCCCATTTCTGTTGTTTTCGATAAAGAGCTTGATTCTCGTTCACAGTTATCCTTCGCAGTTCGAATCGCGTATTATCATCTAATCGGCAATTTTTTTGAACGGTGATAAATGCTAGTGTAGCAGTATAGAAGTCACTAAGAGCATAGACTACTTCAGCGTATCCCTCAAGCTGCTTAGAGTAAAGCATCTCTCTATAAGGGGAAATCCTAGACTTATACGATAGATAAACGCTTAGACCAGCCACTATAAGTCCACCAAGCCCGATTACGAAAGCTTCCCAGTCCATTTTTTGACCTCCTCAAGGGCAATAGCAGAAACACTAGGTCAATATTTCACTTTATCAATTAAAACTTTATGCCATTCATTATGGTCAATACCCAATTTAGACGCGGAAAAGACCCCAATGAAGACCCATATCACCTTAACCGAGACCCCCCACCCAATAAGTTAGATTGAATAAGTGTTAAAGGATTACTGCCGTCGGTTAACCTATGTAGGTGGCTTGCCTCAGCCTGAGACGAATCAACGACGTCCCTATGATGAAAGCAGCTAGGGAGAAGAAGACCTGCTCCAAGAGGGTGAGGGGCATCGCAGCCAAGAAGACTTGGGGAGGCAAACCCGTCACAAGAACGAATAGGAGATTCCCATAGAGGTGCCGAGTCATGTTCCCACAGTAGGACGCAGCCCCGACAGCGATTCCTACGTACCTTCTGCTCTGGGAACTCAACCCCCGTTCCATTCGACTCCTCAGAATCAAAGTGAGAGCCAAGCCGAAGAGGTGGAAGACCAAAATTAGGGCGGATTCTCTCCCTGTGGGTAAGGCCAACCAACCAAGGATCAGAGTCCCTAAGATGACCGAGGCTGGCTTCCATCCCCCCGAGGTGAGAAGACCGGTCTCCAAGGCTGCCAAAGGGGACCTGAAGAACCCTCCTGGACCCAAGGCCATGACAGGTCGTCCGAGGAATAGCTCTATGAGGGTTGCGAGGAGGCAGCTCATGCCTCCTGAGACGGGGCCGAGCATGAGGCCGGCCAAAGGGGAGAAGACCCAGCCCAAGGTGAGGAAGGATTGAGACCCCAGGACTGGACTTATTGGAATAAGGTCTGTGACCGCGTTCAGGGCGGCGAAGGTGGCGATGAGGGATAGGGTAACCGAGGCGGGTCGGCTGCCTAACTTCATGTAGGACCTTTCCTTGCGACATCGAATACGGTTGAATAGAGGTCGTTCTCCATGTCGATCCTTAGGGAGAGAGGGTGGTAAGAGTCGGTTACTTGGACTGGGGCACCTCGGATCACCGCCACAGGGGTGCGCTCATCGGTCTCACCCATCGCCAGATTCGCCACGGCCGCGAGGCTGTCCGCTAGGTTTATCCTCGTAATCAGGAGAGGCTTGCCGTAGAGGTCTAGCATACCTCGACAATCCCTGACCGGCTCGAACCCAGCCACACCCAGGGCGAAACCTATCGTTCCCATCCGCAGGGGAGCGACATGGCTGTCCACGAGGAGCACACCAAGTCTCTTACCGGTCAACTCCTGAAGGGATGCTCTAAGGACCTTGGCCGTCATGTTCGGGTCTTCAGGCCATAGAGACGCATAGTTCTTCGGGACGTTCTTGTGGTCGATCCCAGCATTGGCAACAAAGACCCCGTGCTTCAAGGTCAGAAGCGCTCGAGGAACCCCACCATACACCGCTTCTGCCTCTCTAAGGACGAGTTCGACGAAGCCTGGTTCCAGGCCGTACTTCTCCGCCAACTCCTTCGCTTTGGCAGATGGCTCTGTCTTCGTGTAGTCCGCGACGCGGTCGTTGCTGATCGCCAGCACCTTGTCGGCTACAGCGATGATGTCTTCATCCTGCAATGATATTCCGAGGGTCTCGGCGGACTCCACTATGAGTTTGGCTATGTCAGTTCCTCTGGTGATTAGGGGTACTTGGATTGGGATGACCTCGATCCTCTTAGGATGTTTGGACATCGCCCTCGACCCGTCCAATGGCAAGAACCTACCACAACTGGTCTTAATTAACCTGACGTGAGGACGATCGACTCTTGAACTAAGAGGAAGATGGAAACATGCCCTATACCTACCTTAACATCGTCCTCACATCCGCGACAATGGCGTCCTCTCCATAGGCGAAGACAGGGTTCAGGTCGATCTCGCTGATCTCAACCTGATCCACCATAAGGCTCGAGACTCTCAGAAGTAACTCGGCCAAGGCTCCCTCATCTACAGGCGGTTGACCCCTGATGCCTTTCAGTATGGGGTAGCCCTTGATCTCACGGACCATCTCAAAGGCCTCGAACCTCGTTATGGGAGCCAGCCGGAAGACCACATCCTTCAATACCTCGACGAAAACACCTCCTAAGCCGAACATCACTACGGGTCCGAACTCCCTGTCCCTGACGCCTCCAGCGATAACCTCGCCCCCCTGAGGTGCCATCTTCTGAACCAAGACACCCTCAACCCTAGCTCCACTCACTACGGCCCTAACATGCTCCAAGATGAGCCGGTACCCCTCTCTAACGGCTACCCTGTCCTTGAGGCCGACTAGGACGCCACCTACATCGCTCTTATGAATTACATCGGGTGAGACGATCTTCAGAACTACCGGAAACCCAAGGCGATTAGCGACCTCGGCGGCCTCTTCCTCACTCTTAGTAAGGATGCTCTCAGCGACAGGAACGCCATAACTCTTGAGCAGGGCTTTACCCTCATGCTCCAGCAAGAGGCGTCTCCCACTGCTCGATACCTCCTCGATCAGCCGCTTGCCGCCTTTGACCACCTCATCGCCGACCTCAAGGAAGCCCTTGGACCTTTCAGGGAGGGAGGCCCTGTACTCGCTGAGCCACATCATCGCCTCAGCCACTCTCACGGCCCTGTCAGCGGTGGTGTAGAAGGGTATACCCTCCTCATGGAACTTCGAGGCAAGCCGCCTACCGTAGGCTCCGCCTGTATGCCCACATAGAATAGGCTTGTCAAATCCCTTCATCTGGGGTAGAACTGTTAAGATCCCTTCGTCTAGAGGTGAGTCTTGGAAGACGAAGGAGGGCATTAGGAGATCGATCTGCGGATCCTTCAGCAAGGCCTCCATGCTGGTCATGTAGTCTTGGGAGGTTGCACTCCCCGTAAGATCCACAATATCCCTCGCCAGCACATAGCTTGGGAGAGCCTCGACCAACCTCCTTCGGGTCTCCTCAGAATAAGTCCCCACAAGTATTCCCTTGGGCTCGGCGGCATCGCAAGCGGCCACGGCGAAACCCATGCCGTTGGTGACCATACCGATTCTCCTACCCTTCGGGAGGGGTTGAAGCGCCAACCCTTTGATACAGTCGTATAGTTCCTCTAAGTTCTCTGCAACAATAGCCCCGGCCTGTTTGAGCGCTGCCTTGGCCACCTCGTAGGAGCCGGCCAGCCAGCCTGTATGAGACTCTGCCGTTCGGACTCCTAACTTGGTGCGGCCCATCTTCATGACAACAATAGGCTTCTTAGCAGCGACCTCTTTGACCGCCTCTATGAATCGCCTACCATCGCCTACCGCCTCTATGAATCGCCTACCATCGCCTACCGCCTCTATGAATCGCCTACCATCGCCTACCGCCTCTATGTAGATGGCGATTACTTTAGTCTCAGCATCCTGTCCAAGATATCTGATGAGATCAGCTTCATCCACATCCGCCCTATTACCGTAGCTAACCATCTTGCTGACGCCCACATGGTCGTCGTTCGCCATCTCAAGGAATTGTACACCGTAGGTGCCGCTCTGGGTTATGAGGGACATGGGCCCGGCTGGGGGCCTTGATAATCGTTCATAGGGCTGGAAGAAGGTGTCGAATCTGCTGTAGCCGTCGAAGACTCCGATGCAGTTAGGCCCTATGAGCCTCATACCGTATCGACGTGCTATGGAGACTATCTCAGTCTCTAGGTCTCTGAACTCGCCACCTACCTCCTTGAAGCCGCCGGAGACGATTACTATATTCTTTACACCTTTCCTGCCGCACTCATCGAGAATAGAGGGCGCTAGTTTCGATGGGAGAGCATAGACTGCGAGGTCAATCTCCCTAGGGATATCTGAGACATTCTCATAGCACTTCAGCCCCAAGATTTCCCTAGTCCTCAGAGTAATAGGGTAGACCTCTCCCCGATAACTCCCATCCACGAGGCTCCTGACTATCTCGTGGCCGATCTTACCCTTAGTGGCGGAGGCGCCTATTACCGCCACGGACTTTGGACGGAAGAAAAGGTCGAGCTGCTTCAGATCGTTATCCATTTACTATGCCACCAGTCATCCAGAGTTCTACAGGAAGGTAAACGAAAAACGAATTTGTGATAGTTAAAGCTGACGGACCCGCACAGGTCTAGCTTCAAGTGGTTCTAATAGAGAAAAGTCTGAAGCCCAGATTGGTTCAAGTTTACAAATTCGTACGCGACGCGGTAAGGGCAACTCCTTAACTCAGAGTGCCTTGTATCTGTCGAACCAAACCGTATAGCTCTTGAGCAGCTCTGGGGATACGCTGGATTTCCTCGCCTCTAGAACCTCAAGAAGATCCTTCATCGTAACCGGACGGGGCTTGGCGTTCTCGTCCCTAAAGTCTCCAGTTTTGAAGAACTCTCTTATGACCCTAGAGTTCACGTCTTGGATTATGTCCCTAATGTCACTGCCGCTGTAGCCCTCCGTCAGCCTCGCGAGTTCGCCCAAATCTACGTCCGACGAGACGCCTAAGAGCTTCTTGCTGTAGAGTTCGAACATCTTTTTCCTCGATTCGAGGTCTGGGAGGGGGATGCAGATTCTTTTCTGGAACCTTCTGAGGAAGGGTTGGTCAAGGCTCCACGGCTTATTCGTGGCACCTATGACGTAGACATGGAGGGCCTTGCCCTTGTCGGCGATGTTATCCATCTCCTTCATGAATTGGTTCCTCATCCTGATCTCACCGCCCACCTCCTCTGTTCGAACTCCTACCAAGGAGTCGATCTCGTCGATGAAGATTATCGCGGGTTGCCCATTCTCCGACACGAGGCGGGCGTTCTCGAAGAGCTTGGCCACATTCTGCTCCGACTCACCCAACCACTTCGACATTATGGAGGCCGCGTCCACATTATAGAAGGCGGCGTTGATCTTGTTGGCCGTCGCTGCGGCGATGAGGGTCTTTCCGCATCCCGGGGGGCCGAAGAGTAGGATTCCTCTCGCCCACCCCGTGGGGAAGAGATCTGGCCTCTTAGAGGGATAGACGATCGCGTCCTCGATGGCATTCTTGGCGTCCTCAAGCCCGACGACTTCGTCCCATTCTACGTTCGGCTTCTCTCGGAGGATCATCGAGTCGGCTTTTTTCACGTTAGGGGTTTTGGATTCAACGGCCTCTTGACCTCCGAGGTCGCCGATCCTCCTATCATATTGCTTGATGTAATCCAGGTAGACCTTGTTCTGGTAAGAGCCCGGGTATAGGGCGCAGAGTTGTTTCAGGATGTCCACGGCGCGAGTGTATTTGGCAACGGCCATACCCTTGTAGCCTTGGCGCTCCAGTTGAATGGCCTCATTCGCGGCCTTGATCGCTAGTCTCTCCAGCTCCTCTGAAGCCATCGACAACGCGTATCGTCTCCCAGTTCCATTTCTAGAGGGTTACCTTCCCTTCGTTCCTGAGCTGCAGTATCGTCTGTTCTACTTCTTTGGGGGTCACGCCTAGGTCTGAAGCACACTCCGTAATGCTAAGCCGCCCATCTCGCTTCTTGACATAGTCGTAGACAAGCTCCTTGATGGGCCTTCCTTCGACAACCACCTCATCCACGCCATCGGCCAAGGCAACAGGAAGTTTAGGTTGCTCAAGCTCAGCCGTCAGTTCTGACGGAAACTCTGGGAACTTGCTCCTTACGGCCTCCTCAGCAGCCTTGTTGGCCTCTTCGAGGATTCTCTGCACCTCCTGACTTGCCAAGTTGGGGTCTGAGGGCGAGGCGCTGCCCATATCGGAGAGGCTGGCCTTGAGGACCGTGTCGACTTCTTGAAGCTTCCCCGTGACTGAGGGGACTATACCCTTAAGTCGGCGCCCGGTCTCGTTAACGAGCTCCATCATCGGTGAGATGCTGGAGAGAATATCGCTTAAGGTGCCGACGGTATTGAGCCTGAGACATGCCTGCTCCAAGGCGAGCTGGCTGCTCATCATCAAGCTGACGAGTTGACGGATCTCAGCGCATTCGTTCGCGTACATCAGTGCGCGAGGCGAGTCCTCGGAGACCGCCGCTTCGATGCACTGTTCAAAGTACTTCTCATCCCTCTTCGAGAGCGCTGCCGTAAGGCTCTTCAGCTTCTCGATGGTCGTCTCTAGGATGTAGATGGCAAGGGAAACCCTATCCTTCAGAGCTCCCTCCTTCTCCTTCTTACGTCGGCCGAAACTCCATAGACCGGGTTTGCCGAACATCCGAGGAGCCCCCTACTCCTCGGCTTCTTTGATCCTAAGGACTATGGGGGTCTCTGGTGGGGTGTCTTTAAGCTCGATTTGTGGTGGCTTCTCGAGAGTCGCTGCCGTTTCAACAGACGAGGATTTCTCTCGCAGGCTTTCTTGGGCGGCTTCGATGTCTTTCTGCTCCGTCTGTAGACGATTGATTAGGTCGTGTAGAGCATCCCTAGATATACTGTAAACCTCGTCGTCCATCTCTCCGAGCTCGTGGGCTACCTTGACATTGACGAAGTGGTCCTCTACGTCCTTCAATTTGACGCTCAGAGCCTTCGACCGTTCACCCAATCCATCTAGGAGGCTCTCACGATGCATCTTCAGATCTTGGACCGCGGTATCGAAGTCTTTCTCAAGTTTCTCGTAGTCTTCGCGGGATATCTCGCCACTCTTGTGGAGTTTGTTGAGGGCGGAGACCTTCCGCATGCTGAGACTTAGATTCTGCGCCAAGTTCTCCGCCTTTGTCTTCCAGTTCTCGTCGAGGACGAGGATGTTTGCTTCGTCGATCAGGTGCGTGCTTGGGAGGGTGGTGAAGTCGCCTTCGAGCAATTCTACTCCGAGTAGGGGTGGTGAGCTCTTGTCCCTCGTGTAGTAGCCTACTACCTTTCCGAGGGTTCTGCCGTAGTTATCCACCACGCTCCTCCCGAGGTAGTGCTTTCCCGTCATGTTTTCTTGGGGCGTATTCCTTCACCTCTCACACCGTTCCAACGGATTCGATGGCACGGTCCTTCTCCGCTCTCCGGCCGTGCGCTGAGTCTAGGTCGACCCTTGTACACTCGGCAATTCCGTGGATGGTAGTGTGGGGAACTTCTCCTTCATCCTCTGTTCAGCGATGGCGTTTGCGTCGTTGAGGATGTGTTCGGCTTCTTCACCCGAGGAGAATGCGTTCACGGTAATTGCAGATGCTCCACCGGCCTCCATGACCATGTTGTTCATCTGGTCGCCTATTTCACCCAAGGTGTAGGAGACCTCTGGCATGATTCCAGCTAGGCTTCCTCTCAGCGCTTGTATGACTCCAGCTACAGGGTTCATCGTGACCACAACGTCACCGAACTCCTCGATGGTCTCCAACCTCAACATCACTTGTTCGATGGCGAACGTACTTCGAACGATGATCTGGCTCATCTTCTTGATCTCGGCGCACTCGTTGGCGTACATTGATGCCCTCGTGTTGTCCTTGGCCATTACCGCGTTGGTGCATTTCCTGAATAACTCGGTGTAGTGGTCCGTCATTCGACGTTCTGCCTGCTGTAGTCTGGTGCTCTGCGTCTTCAGCCTGTAGACGGTGTAGGAGATCCTCTCCCTCAGGGGGACTTGCTTCTTGACGCCGAACCTTGAGAAGGACGACGATTGACCGCCATCTCTTTCCCACGTCTTTAATGCCTTTGCCAAATTGATTTACCTCCTCTCTTTCCTTTCTGCCACTAGCCCATGGCAGTAAAGACTCCTTGGAGAAACGATATAGCCCTTCGTTACAAATTTGACTAAAATAGAGCCTGACTTGCGCAAAAATTACATCATAAGTTGCTAAAAAGAGGGACCGCCGCCTTCGGAGAGTATTACCGAGATAGGTGTGAAGCGTGATACTCGAAGCGACAGTCTCTTAAATCCTAGCGAAGTCGAGGAGACTCGGGAAACATAGGGCTAGGCCGCCTTCTCTTGCCTCAGGGACTCTCCCAAGATGAGCTTGAGCAAGAGCTTTTCATCGATCTCCGCCCGAGCCCTCCAACCCACAAAAAGGACATCGTGCTCGTCCTGAACAAGATAGCCGAATCGGACAAACCTGTTGAGATTCTGCTCAACCCTCCACCTCGGAAACTTCTCCCTCAAGATCGCCTCCACATCCCGCCTCGCCAACTTGCCCCCCCTCGAGACTATTAGGGCAACGGTCACGGTCAAGGCCGCCACATCGTCGACACGCCACCCAGACATCACTAGGTCCGAGGTGGAGAGGGACCCCTTCAGGCTAACATAGAAACGCGCTCGATCGAAGTCTACCTCCTTCTGCTTCCCATCCGTTCCCGCCTCATGGACAACGCTCACCTGAAGATCGAGGCTTTCAAGGCGTTGGTTGAGGAGGTCGATGACGCGGGGATAGCCTCCACCCAGGGCCCTTCTGAGTTCCCAGCCCCTCACCCCTGGTTGGCGGTGGCGTTTGTAGAAGAGGAGTTTGGCCGCTCGTCTGATCCTTCGGTCTACTGCCGCTGCTTCCTCGCTCAATTCCTCTCCTTCACCTTTTGTTCCCATACTTCTCTGTCGATGGAGATCGGTATCGTTAGGGCCTGTTTCCCGAAGGTCGGCTCGATGACTTCCGCGTTGGGGATGATGAAGACTTCCTCCTCTAGGGGGTTGATCTGCAGGGTCGCGTAGCCGTAGGTGATGAGAAAGCTCACAAGATAGGCCCGCCTCACCGTCTCATCGTAGGTTTCCTGCTTGACGAAGTCCCAGTAGGGGATCCTGCCCTTCGCATCAACCTGCCTCTTCAGCTCCTCCCAGAGGCCCTCTAGGGTCTTCCTGAAGGACTCCTCGGAGAGTATATTTCGCTTGATGAGTTCTTCAGGGGTCAACGAGCCTAGAGTATCCGAAGGTTCCGGCAGTTTCAAACGTCGCTCATCGAGGGAGGCGAGCTGGTTCCAATAGTCTATGGCCTGTTCTATCCTCGCCCGGGAGAGGCCCTCCATCTCCACTACTGGGTGCCAGGACTTCTCGAAGACCTCTACTAGGCGTTCAGCATCCATGACTTTGAGCTTGACCTCGATCAGGAGAGGGTCCACGAAGAGGGATGTCGAGCGTCGCCTAACCCACTCACCTTGAAGCTGGACGATCCCGGCTATCCTGTTCAAGGTCTCTGAGTCCAAGACGAAGTCTTGCAGAGTCTTCCACTTGGGGAGATACTTTCGAAGCGTTTCCAGTATCTCTTTGATCTCGACCTCGAAGGGGTCGGCGCCTCGCCTCTCAACAGCGACGCAGAGGCTTATGATTCGGAGGAGCCTCTCCCTATCCGCTTGACTTCTCCGGCTCAACCTACAACCATGACCTCGGAACGTCCTGACACACTCTGAACCGTGATGACGTGAACATCCCCTTGGACGGTGCTAATCTGGCCGGGGGTTATCGTTACGTACTGAATGTCCTTTGTATTCGCCATCTGCTTGAGAAGCATCTCCGAGATGACCTCGCGGTTCCTAGGATCCATATGCACATCGAACTCGTCCACGGCCCTGAGGGGGGACCTCAAGTACTGCTGTAGGGCTAGGAGGAAGAGCATCGTTGACACGCTTCGTTCTCCCCCGCTCTGCGTGAAGGCGTCTAACACCTGAGGTTCCGCACCCCTGAAGCCGACTAGGAGTTCTAGGCCCGCCTCCTCGATATCCTCGGGGTTCACAAGCCTCACCCTCCCGGTGGCCTCAATCTTGGCCAAGAACTCTCGATAGGTCTGGCTCACCGTGTCAAGTATCGACTCCAAGGTCTCCCGCCACTTTCTGCGACGCTCCTCGATCTCCTCCATCGTCCTCTTCAGGTTCTCGGCCACCACAGCAGCTTTAGCCTTCAACTCCTCAAGGAGGTTCATGTAGTGAAAGTACATCTTCTCCACCTCCTCAGAGACATCCCCTAGGCCGGAGAGGCGGACGCCGAGGATCCTCAGGTCCTCAGAGGTCTCTTGGATCGTCCTGGAGCTCTCTATCCTTAGGCCCGCCTTCTCCACTAGAGGCTTGGTCTCCTCCAAGGCTCTGCGGGCCGCTTGAAGTTCCTTGGTGAGGTCTGCAACATCCTCCTCCACAACCTTCTCTCGGAATTCAAGAATTCCCCCTCTAATCCTCTTTGTTAGGTACTCCTCTGTGACCGAGTCGACCTTATCCTCGAGTTTTGTCAGTTCGGATCGTGTTGCGGCGGCCTTCCCCTCCTGTTCCTTGGCTAGTGCCATCTGGGATAGGATTTCCCCCTTGGTCTCTGTGACGTATTTCTGGAAGGCTTTGGAGCTGTGGGCGTTGGATTCGAGGGTGGGATTCAAGTCTATATTGCTTAACCGTTGGAGGTTTCTTTCCAGAACCTCGGCTGTGGTCTCATGGAGGGTCCTCTCCTTCTCCTGACTTAGGAGTGTGTAAAAGGACTCGAGGTACCTGTGGCGGAGTTCCTTGAGGGAGGCATCTAGGAGCGCCGCCGACTTTTCTGTCTCTTCGATCTCAGCGAGGATGCTCTTCAGCTCATCTTTGCTGCGTTCCATCCGGAGCTCCCAAGTCCTCACTATGCTCTCCTGCCTGATGACCCGGGACCATAGAAGCTCCCTCTCCAAGTACGCTCTTTCCTTGAGCAGGGCCTGTCGCTGCTGATACTTCTCGTACTCCCCCTTCCAATAGACCAAGGTCTGTTCCGCATTGCTCAGAAGGCTCTTGATAGATCTCTCCTCGCTCAACACCTCCTCCAGCTTCTGCTGCGCCTCAAGCACATTGGTTCTATAGCGGCCCATGCCGATGGCGTCCTCCACCATCTGGAGCTTCTGCGGGGGCGTCGTCATCCCGAACTCCTCCATCATGTTCTGGTGCATGATGATCAGCATGTTATCGGGATCCAGGCCGAAGTCGTCGAGGATGGCGGATATCTCAGCCTTGGTGACGGACTCGAAGTTCGCCTCGAACCAGTAGTTTCCATCCTTCTTGATGTATCGGGAGATGCGGAAGTAATCAACATCGTACTTCGGGACAGGCCTCTTCCCCTTCACCGGCGTATTGTCGAAGACCAAGGTAACGCGGGCACCGTCCTTCCCCCAGCGGACGAGGTCGCTCAGCTTCCGGGAGCGCTCAGTGTAAGATTGGCCGAGGGCCACCGCGATCGCGAGGAGTATGGAAGATTTTCCTGAACCATTGGGGCCGCAGATCAAGTTCAGACCGGGCTTAAGGGGTATCCTCGCGTACTCGTAGGACATGAAGTTCTCGAGGATTATCTCCCGGATGAGCAAGGCCTGCCTCTCAACCCTTTGCAGAGAAATACTTAACCGAATATTAAAGTCTACAGACGGCAGAACTCATACTGCCCCCACTCTTTGGATTCAAGTTCTGAGACCCTCCTCAGTCAAGGATGTAGAGCAAAGCTGAGACGAGGGAATGCGGATAAGCAAAAGACCTTATGCGAAGTAATGGCCACTCAAACTTAGGCCCTAGCAAGACAGTTCAGGTTGGTCATAACGAACTCCAAGAAGGGAAGGGTCTCTTCTATAGGTGGAAGAAGTAGTATACCCCGACGGATATAGCGCCCAAAACATATAGCAGGTCAACTAACCTAGCCTTAGTAATCGTCTTCATCACCACCTTATGAGCGGCCACTGTGCCAACCGATTGGCCGCCAAAACCTTTCGGCCGCAATAGCGCCGTCCCGTGAAGTCCTCAAAGAGTGTTCTCTCAGAGCACGATTTGTTTCAGAGGCGCGCAGATATTGCTGAGTCAACCAGGCAGGAAGCTCATGTCCTTTACCGATCTCTTTTCTCTCCATCTATCCGAACCAGCTCTAGAGTAATCCTCTCAGAAGGAGACATTCTCTCCTAGGAGGCTGTTATTCCTGAGCCAATCTAATTGGTTCGCCCTGTAACGATAGATTATGTCTCCCCGCTTGTCACTCTGGAAATCCCAGGGAGAGACGATGACGATATCGTTAACTCTTATCCAGACTCTCCTCTTCATCTTACCCCGGATCCTGCACAATCGCGTGGATCCATCCAGGCATCTGACCATGATCCTATCGTAGCCAAGCAGTTTCTCAGCTCGACCTAAGACCTCAGGCTCCTCAGGTAGTCTGCGGTCGATGGCTGATTCGCTTATCACTTTCTTCTTACCCATACTGCCTCACCTTCGCTTGTGTAGGCGTAAAAGCATCCATTATCTGCGGGAAAAAAGAGCCAGCAAATAGTAGAGACTTCAACTCATAGTAGACCGGGCCGCTTATAAATACTCAGGAAATGAAACAAGTTAACCCCCTTTGGGGAGGATGTCATCAGCCTTCGCTAAGCATTGTTCCCTCCCAGTCCTTTTGGTGCGCTGCGGTTTCATCCTCTTTATGGGACTCAGGGCAACCGTAAAGTCGTGAAAACCCTTTCATAGGATGGGGAGACTATCGTACTCAAAAAGTGGAAAGTCCAGCATATATAAAATGCGTCCCTAGAGTTTATAAGAGCCGGACACTATTATGAAGTAAAGTCTTCCTAATTCTCTTGGCCTAGACCTTTGGATTTGGAATACTTTTGAATCTCGACTACATGATGAGTTGATTAGCGATGTGCGTCCTAAGAGCAAATATTGTTACGAATTGCAGGAATTGTAAATCCTCAATACGCCCCCACTGCACGTTGAAGGGAAGGACTACAAGGAAGACCTACACGGACAATAGAGCCTCTGCTTCCAGAAAGAACAAGGCTTGATCCGTTGGGAAATAGGAAGGCAGTAAGTGAGGCAGAGATTGACAGACCATACCTACCAAGAGAAGAATGAGGACTGGAGTGTGTCAGTGTGCCAGTGAGGGTCAGTTGCGACCGCTGCGGCAAGCAGATGGAAAAGTGGTACAGCGTGGAGCTCAACGAGAAGCAGGAGCTGGTCGAGGTGGTCTGCTACGACTGCGTGCAGCGGCTCAGCGAGAGGGTGAGTCAAGACCTACTAGTCCACTAAGTTAACGGTGCCCAGGAATACTAGCTCGCCTAAGGGTGGGGCCTAGAGCCTTAGTTATATGCCGAATGAAGGGGTTTTTCTAGATTATGTGATAGAAAGGAAGGAGTCATCGGGTTACCCCGCCCACTACCCCCTCAAGTGAAATCGAGGCCGCCTCGTCGACCATGTGCTGAGGCAGGTGACCGACTACGAGAAGAACCCATACATGCTTGAGAATTCTCCACGCCTACTCTCTCCCCGGTGATAAGGTGGGGTGTCTTCGTAGAGCATAAGGCCGAAGACCCAGTTATCTAGGATAGAGGCCTTGAAGGAAATAATAAGGGCGCGGGGATGAGATCCGAGGAGATCCTGGCCAAGAAGGCCCCAACGACATCAGTCAGAGTCTATGCGCGATACGAGAGGGAGGACGAGCAGATCGAGGAGCTGAGAACGGCCCTGAAGGGAATGGTAAGGAGGGAGCCGCTCGACATCAGAAGCGACGAGGCAAAGGTACGAGTTCTGCTACGCGTAGTATTTATCGAGTAACTAAGATGTATGTTAACAGCTCTTGTAAGCATAGGTAGGGATGATCTTTGGTCACGGCCGGAAAAGTCTTCCACCTGATGGAGAACCTCGACGTAGGGACGATAGCCTCGAAGCTGAAGGGCTTCAGAAAGGAGGAGGAGTTCGTCGAAGGGGACACCCAGATTCCCTTGCTAACCGAGATTCGAGACTTGAGCATCCGGGGCAATATGCTCTACGGCATCTATAGCCAAGATCAGATCGCATACATCTACCATCACGGAGAACGCAGGCCAATGCCGAGGACCTTGGAGATTCCCTTCGTCTTCGTTCAGGAGAAGGAGAGAACTCTCCTCCTCGTCATAGAGCGTAAACTCTTGGCGAATAACATTGCCAATCGATTGAGTGAGGCCCTCTTCATCACCTCGGGCTACATAACCGAGGCGAGGATCCAACCGGACGTTCTGAGGGACTTCCATGAGAGGAATCCCGAGGACACGAAGGTCATCTTCTTCGACAACGTGGACATCCCCAACATAAGCAAGCTCTCCCTCTACGGGTCGGGCCTCCTCAACACGGCCCTCTATAATGACTACCTGAAGCACGGCAACATCTGGTACGTCGTGGTGACGGCGAGGAAGTATGAGAGCGTGATCGGAATCACCCGAAACGCTATCGCCACGGTCTTCAACAACATAGACCGCGAGGACTACATCAGATACGTCGTCAACGAGATCTTCCCACTAATCGAAGCCTAAGGCTTTCGCTTCCAATAGGATTCGACTGCATCTCTAAAATTCGAGGTCTGCCCCGATGAACACCTTCAGGTCCGTATTTACTCAGTCTGGGACGGGAAACCATGTTGCTGAGGCCGTCTTCGCCTCCTCCACACAGCGTCGGTCATAGGGACCGAACGCCTCCTCCCCAAGCTTTAGATACGAGACCTTCTCGGGATCGACGCCTATGAGGCCGCAGAGGACGGCGTCGAGGGAGACCATGTGACGGCCAAGGGCAACGACGCCTAGGTCCTTGAGGATGTTGTACGCTCCCCAAGGCGTCCTCACATCCCCTTGAGGATTGTTGACCGTTGCACATTTGAGGGCTTCGCAGAGGCCGTAGACGTTGAAGAGGGAGGCGTAGACCTTGTTGATATCGACGATGCTCCTAGCGAGCCACCTGTCCTTGGGCCCATGCCACCACGACCTGAGGGGGTCAGGGATGAGGCCGAACATGTTCTTCATAGTGAGGCTGGGGAAGGCTCCCCGTATCCCTTTGACTTTCCCGAAGCTGATGAGGGTCGCGTCTCGAAGCTCATACAGCCTCTGGGGGACGTATCCGTAGAGCTCCTCCCTGAAGAGGGGGGCGAACTTGGCCTCCACCGCCTCCTTCACCATCCTCGGATCTACTGTCCGTCCTTGCCAGACCTCCTCGGTGACATTGACGTACTCGATATCGTACTCGTGGAAGAGGTCGGTGAAACCGAATTTGTCGAGGAACCACCTGTCCTGTCGTCGAATCTGGTCCCAGCGTCCCTCTTCCCTGATCCAGTCCCAGCCGGGGTGCCTCATGACCCATCTCCAGTCCACCTCCTCGCCACCGACGGTGAAAACCATGCTACCACCCTGCCGATCCATCGAGTAGCCCTCCGTGACGATGATCCGTCCATCCAAGGCCTCCAAGAGCATCCGCAACGTATCGGCATCCGTGAAGTTCCCCGGATGCGGACTATACCAGCTGGGCTTGACGATGAAGACTTCTGCCTTGAACCATGGATCTCTGAGAAGCCGCTTCAGGTCGGCGGAGTCCCGAACCTTATTCACCGTGACTGTGCCGAACCGGATCAACGGAGGCCCCTTGGGCCTAAGTGTTTGTCTTTCTATTAATCCTTAGTTACCCCCTGACGCCCGGCTTGGCGGAAGGGATCCGACAAGGAGATGCGCCCGATCCATCTTGGCAGTCTGCTCCTGTGGGAAGGGGGGAAGGCGTGCCTGTGGGGAGTTCTCGGACGATCTACTGAGCATCCCGAGTCGCCGAGCTAGGAAGGTCATGTTGAGGAGCTGGCCGAGGCCTAGAAGCGTGCGGTTAAGTATAGAAAAAACAGAATTCAAGAGAAGAAACTTTAAATCAGGAATCCGCAACATTTCCTATCGACGTTCAACAGCGAGACAATTGTACAACAGGACTAGTTGTAGCAACACTTGAGGGAGTTGTAGTCGTTTTGGTGGAAGAACCCAAGACATGCTATCCCGCATGTGACTCTTTTAAGTGCGGACAAAGAGCGCTGACCCAAATGGGGCAGAGGATGTACTGCCGGTGGGCAGACGACGACTGCTCAGGGCCAGGGTGCAACTACGCACTCTGCCTTCAGAAGAGACTCCTCGCCAGCGGAGTATGCGGTCTCACCGTGCGACGAAAGACGAAGGAAGAGCTGGCTCCGGAGGTCACCCCGGGAGTGAATGTCCGGGTGAAGGGGAAGCTACTCCGCAGGTTCAGGGAAGACGAACTGATCTAGCATCCCTTCAGGGAACGGAGAACCCGACGCCGTCGCAGCTGACCGTGGCGACGCGGCCTGTCTTATTATTTACTGTGAATACTCGACCTAGGAATTGTTCGCAGACGTAGATGCAGCTCACCATATGCAGAGTGACCTCGTCGACAAGGATCGTCGACCTGCCCTTGGCCAAGGCCATGTAGACGAGTAATTGATCGGCGAGGTGCTCGTTGACGGGGACACCCCATCGAATCACGCGAATAAGACTTTGGGCGACGGCCCTGCCGACCTCCTCGGCGGGTCTTCCGATCTTGCCCAGCTCATCAGCGCCGAGTATAGCTCCTGAAGCCAGTGTTGCCGTAAGAAGGATTCCACAGCCTGGGCTGAGGGCGCATCGGGGGTTGTCTCCTTGGAGAATCTCCTCTTCGATCTCTTGGGGCCAAGGGCCCTCTTTCTCCAAGGATGATTTGGTGGCTTTCACCATCCGTGGGACGATGTGGTTGGGGAGCCTCGAGCTGTAGGCTATTCCGCCGATGTCTTTCACTTCTCCGAACTCGGTCAAGTTGATGGGGTCGAGGGTGTTGACAGGTTCAGACCGTATGGTCAAGATTCCGCCACCTCTGGGGTAGAAGCCTCTGCGTTGGAGGTGGAATTCTATCTTTGCTCCCATCTTCGCTAAGGTTGGGATCAGGACTCTCCTCATGTAGTCGGCAGGTGGGGCTAAGGGGTTGTTAGTGCCTCCTCGAACCTCGACTTCTGCTCTGTTTCGAGAGAAGAGCATGACGGGTAGGAGGCTCTGCAGGACTAGCGTGGCGCTCCCAGCGGTGCCTGTGTCCGCCACCAGCCGTCCGGGTCGCGGAGACCTTGGAGAGAAGTCAACCTCAGTAGAGCCCAAGGCGACTCCTCTGACATCGGCATCCACGTAACGTGCTAACGCCTCAACTGCCGTCTTGTGCTGGGGCCTCAGACCAGGGGGAGTCCTCTTCCCTCGAACGTTCAAGACTCGGACTGGTGTTCTTGTGACGGCGGATAGGGCTACGGCTGTCCTTAGGATCTGGCCGCCGCCCTCGCCGTGGGTGCCTTCTATCTCCACCTTCAAGGCTAGCCCCTACTTTTCTTCCAGATTGGTTTCCCTGATTCGATGTCTCGAACCTCTAGGACGCGGTGGAAGGGGATGGTCACCTCGCCTCCTTCGGGGTCGGTATATGTGAACCATGAGGAGTGGATCTCCTTGATGCTGGAGAAGGGTATGGTGCGTTTGTTCTCCGAGGCTCCCCGATGTAGGTATGTTATCTCGTAGGCTCGTCCCCCCTCCTCGGGGTTCCACCTGATCTTGTTTAGGATGTCGCGTAGCGTCAAGGGCCTACTCTAGTCTTAGGTAAGCTGGGCGACTTTTAAATCGGTTAAGCCTCAAGAAACTGCTTAAAAGGGAGTTGTCGTGATTCCCCTTGTAGAAGGGATAACGATGGGCGAAATGTATTTTCCCGGAGCGACGACGCTAGGTGTGGCCTGCAAGGACGGCGTGATTATAGCATCTGAGAAGAGGGTTACCTACGGTTACCTCGTCGTCAGCAAGAGCGGGAAGAAGGTCTTCAAGATAACTGACAATATTGCGGCGGCATGCGCGGGGCTCATAGGGGATATGCAGATCCTCATGCGGGAGATAGCCGCCTACACGAGGCTCTTCGAACTCGACAACGGGCGCAGAATCCCCGTCCGCTCCGCGGCCAAATTCCTGTCGAACCTCCTCTTCCAGAGGCGCTTTTTCCCATATATCACTCAGACCATCGTGGGGGGCGTGGACGAGGAAGGCCCTAATGTATATACCCTCGACCCCTTCGGCTCAGTCATACCTGACAAGTATGCGGCTGTGGGTACGGGGGCTGAGGTGGCTGTGGGCGTTCTTGAGAGCTCCTACAAGGATGGCTTGTCCCTCGATGAGTGTAGGGAGCTGGTTCTGCGGGCGATGAGGTCGGCGATTGCGAGGGATGCGACGAGCGGGAACGGGATCGACCTCCTCTTGGTGACCAAGGAGGGCATAAAGGAGGAGAACCTGCCCGCATAATATCAACAAGCTAAACTCACAAACATGAGGTAGAAATCTCTTTCTTGATTCTTGCCGCAGACAAAAAACTAAGTAATTCCATAATGAGCTAAAACAAAATTACGCCTCCAAGAGGGCATCAATGAAGATAAAGTCGGTCCATATAAGGGATTTCCGATGTCTAAGAGACGTTTTTATTCCATGCGACCCATTAACTGTCCTAGTTGGTCGAAATGGGGTCGGAAAATCCTGTATACTGAATGCATTAACTCTTTTCTATAACACAGATATTAAGATTAGCGAGAGAGATTTCTATAATAATGATACGTCTCAAGATATTTCCATAACAATATGTTTCTCAGACTTAAACGAAATCGAAAAGAAGCTGTTCAAACCATATTTGGAAGGTGACGAATTATCAATAGAGAAAGTTATACAATATGATAAATCAAAGGTAATACAGAAATATCACGGTACAAGATATAAGAACCCTGAATTTGAACCATTCAGAAACTCAAGCGGAGCCGCTCTTAAAGAAGAATATAATAAATTAAGAAATAAGGACGAATATAGAGAATTTCCAACCTATAAAAACAAAGAATCGTCCGAGATAGCACTAGAAGAGTGGGAATTGAATAACAAAGATAAATGTAAACGCTATAGAGACGACGGACAATTCTTTGGTTTTCAAAACGTCGGTAGACATAGATTAGAGAAATACACAAAATTCATTCATATACCAGCGGTACACGAAGCAAGCGTTGAAAGCGTCGAGGAAAGAGGATCCATATTTGAAGAAATCATGGAAATAGTCGTGAAGAGTGCCCTCTCCACTAACGAAGATTTGATCAGATTGCAGACAGAGGCACAACAAAAATACGCGGAAATAATAGACCCTTCTAAGAACCCGAATCTGAAAGACCTCGCGAAGAAACTTACGACAACAATGAAATACTACGTCCCGGATACTGAGGTAAACATAAGATGGATTGAAGAAACCGGAGTCAAAATCAATGTTCCAAGAGCCTACGTCACATTGAAAGAAGGTGGTTATGAAAATACCGTCGATAGATGTGGGCATGGTTTGCAAAGAGCATATATATTATCTATGTTCCAAGAATTAGCATTTATCCAAGCCTCCGCGTCCTTAGAAAGTGAAAAGACTACTAGTTCTGGGAACCTACAAATGCCTAGTTTGATCATCGGTATAGAAGAGCCAGAGCTGTATCAACATCCCGACAGGCAAAGGTATTTTTCCAAAATATTATTACAATTGTCAAGTAGAGGGATAGAGGGCGCATTTGAAAACATCCAAGTCATTCATTCTACCCATTCCCCTCTGATGATAGATTTCTTACGATTTAATGAACTAAGGATAGTAACAAAAAGAAAACCGACTGAAGAAGATAAACCAGATGAAACTCAGAGCGCCTACACTAGCCTCTCTGAAGTTTCAAGTTCCATAGAGAAAGCAAAGGGACTCGCTGAAAATAGTATTCGAGATGAAATGCTAAGGCAGAGGCTGATACCATTGATGACCCCTTGGATGAATGAAGGCTTTTTTGCGAATTTGGTCGTGTTAGTTGAAGGAATAAGAGATAGGAGTCTAATACTTGGTGAAGCGCTAAGCAAGAATTATGACTTTGAGAGCATGGGCATATGCGTCATTCCTTGCACAGGAAAAGACAGCATGACCGAGGCAATATCAATTTACAAATGTCTAAGAATACCTACATATGTCGTGTGGGACTCTGATGAAGGAAAAAAAGAAGGTATCACAGCGAATAGGAACATATTGAGGTCTCATGGATATGAACCTGAAGATTATCCTTGTAGATTAACTGATGGTTTTTGTTGTACTCGTACGAATCTAGAACAAACTTTCAGAGAAGAGATTGGCAATGATTTTTATGACAGGACGGTTCATGAATACTGTCAGGAGAGGGATATAGGTAAGCCAAGCTATGCGATTGAGAATCATTATATTATGAGCGAACTGATTCTCCTTTTTAAGAAAAATGGACGTCATAGTAGCACATTAACGAAAATTGTGGATACTGTAGTTAAGAGGTATAGTGCTATTGAAACAAAATAATACAAGAGGATCGCAACCTCTCAAGAGCCATTCCCGGTTCCAATAAGCGATGAAGTACCGAAAACGGCACATCATGTCAGAGACCCCCAGAAAAGGCGAAGTTCGAACCGTTTAAATGCTCGTCCCCTGAATCTTGGCCTTGAAGGGTTCATGTGGATCTTCTCCCGTCCAGACGCCGCCTCGGCCCTCGATAGCCCAGGGGTAAGGAAGGCCCTTGAGAGATACGTAGACGTAGTCCAAGGCAGGAAGAGGCCGAAGTACAGTATCTTGAAGACGATTCCGGCCAGCTTCAACCCAAGCGACTCGACAAGTGGCCTCTGGGCCCTTCACGACGAACTCTTAGAAGAATATCCAGGGCTTGAAGCGGAGGAGGACTCGGGGAAGCGTCGCTCCCCGATCACTTCCTCTGAAAGGTCTTTTCTGGACTTGAAGGCCGAGCTGGCCGGAAGGATCGTAGGTAGATGCCACCTCTGCGAGAGAAGATGCGGCGCCGACCGCTACACAAGGGCTGACGGCTGGTGCCAATTGGGGAGCGACTTCCACCTATCTACCGCCTTCCTGCACATGGGGGAGGAGCCCGAACTCGTACCCTCGGGAACGATCTTCACCATCGGCTGCAACCTCAGATGCCTCCACTGCCAGAACTGGACGATAAGCCAACGAATAGAGCAAGGAGTCGAGATGAGCCCCCTCCAGATGGCAAAGATCGTCGAACAACTGAGCCGCCAAGGCTGCCGAAACATCAACATGGTCGGCGGCGAACCCACACCCTGGCTCTATAACTGGCTCGAAACCTTCCAGCACGTCGCTGTCGAGACGCCCACGGTCTGGAACACGAACACCTACTATAGCGTGGAATCTGCGAAGCTCCTATCAGGCTTCGCCGACATCTACCTCCTAGACTTCAAGTACGGCAGCGACGCCTGCGCGGAAAGGTTGTCATCGGCCCCCGGCTACGTGGAGACCTGCCAGAGAAACCATCTGATAGCGCAGAGGTATGGTGAGCTCATCATCCGGGTCCTCGTCCTCCCGGAGCATCTGGAGTGCTGCTGCCGCCCCGTGTTGAGTTGGATCGGTAAGAACCTTGGCCCGGAGACGAGGGTGAATCTCATGTGGCAGTATAGGCCGGAGTGGAAGGCTTGGGAGGTTCCTGAACTCAGAAGAAGACTCACTAAGGAAGAGATGAAATTATCTCTAAAGATGGCCGAGGAGGCCGGCCTGAAGAACTACATAACCTAATGGCTATCGGCTTCCCGCTATATTGTAGATGACGAGGTACTCTCTTCCGACCTTCTCTATGGCCCTTATCCGAACCCTCTCGGCGAGGGTCTCCAAAAACTCCTTGAAGCCCTTCTCCTGAAGCCTGACCACTACCATCACGTATCAATAAATATTATTGTGCTGGGGCAATGAAACAAGTATTTAATCCAGCTAAAATTTAATAGTGATAAAGGTAGCGCCGATACATACTTAACATCCATCAGCCATTCCACCTTGAGAGAGGAAAGCTGGATGCCTTACTGCCCTGAGTGCGGAGGCGAGATGCGATACGACTCGACCTTGAAGAGGTACATCTGCAAGAGCTGCGGCCTATCAGTCACATATGAGGAGTTGAACGAGCTGCGAGACCGCATCAGGGAGAGGCCTGAGAGCGACGAGGAGAAGCGCAAGAAGCGAAGAAAGGAGTACCTCGACTGGTGGTTCAAGAAGAAGGAGTGAGGGGCTTGGCCTGCACCGTCGAGATAATCAGCGTTGGGAACGAGCTCCTCATCGGAAAGACCGCGAACACGAACGCCCAATGGATGGCCAGAAAGATCACAAGCCTCTCAGGGAACGTCCGGCGCATAGTCGACATCGGAGATGATCTGCAGGAGATATCTACCGCTGTCAGGGAGGCCCTCGCCCGAAAGCCGACCATCCTCCTGATAACCGGTGGACTGGGACCAACCTTCGACGACATGACCTTAGAAGGCTTGGCGCAGGCGCTCAATGCCCCTTTGAGGCTCGACCCTGAGGCGGAGAGGATGGTCAGGGCCAGATATGAGAGGTATATGGCGGAGACCGGACGCAAGATCGAGATGACGCCTGAGAGGCTTAAGATGGCCACGCTCCCCGAAGGAGGACGACCAGTTAGAAACCCTGTGGGAACCGCCCCCGGAGTCGTCCTTGAACAAGGATCAACTACCATCGTCGCCTTGCCAGGCGTCCCGAAGGAGATGGAGGCCCTCTTCGAGGAGTTCGTGGAGCCTATGGTCAAGAAGGCTGTGGGAAACCTCCACTTCTACGCCAAGAGCCTAGAGGCGATAGGAGTAATCGAGTCCGAACTCGCCCCCCTGATAGAGAAGACGATGCGAGAGCACCCAAGGGTCTACATCAAGTCCCATCCCAAGGCGCCTGAGCCCCGACCCCTCATCGAGCTCCACTTCTCCACGACCTCCGAGCACTTGGAGTTAGCTGAGGAGGAGGTTGAGAAGGCGGCGAAGATGCTGACGCAGCTGGTTGTTGAGCACAAGGGTACTATTCGAGAGATGGCTGGAGAAGGGTAGGTGCCGCTCGGAACCCAGATTCGCCATCATTCTATGCGTCAGCCACTAGCCTGATCCTCATCGCGGACGATAAGGAAAAAGATTCTCCTAGGATTAAAGGCTGTGCTGTCACGAGGTAAGGCGCATTCCTGATGGTGTGTTTGAGGTTGCTGTGAATGTCCTCGAAGCCTCCTACAAGAATGGTTTATCCTTGAATGAGTGTAGGACGCTGGTTCTGCGAGCGATGAGGTCGGCGATTGCGAGGGACGCTACGAGCGGGAACGGGATCGACCTCCTCTTAGTGACTAGGGAGGGCGTAAAAGAAGAGAACCTGCCCGCATAGGCGCGCGCTACCATCTACTATGATTCTAATGTCGTCTCCATCGGATTGAGCATTTCCTCCATGTTCAAAGACCACATCTACCGGAAAGCTCGTAAGCGAATAGCCACTTCTTTCCGTGATATCCAGACGCCTTCTGTAGTTCCAATCCAGATTCCACCAACCTTCTGAATTACCAGCAGTTACCAAAGGCACGTCAGGAATTAGGACAAGAAGCAACTGCACGACAGTCAACCAAACTAGGACTGACTTCCTCATCTAGACTCCTCCCAGTCCACCAGTTCTCGCAAATGGTACTTGCAACTACTAAAGAATAGAATAAGGCTAGCCTCTGCCAAGATCAACCCCCTGGATACTCGGTCCAGTCGAATAATCTCTCACGTTGTATGATAAAAAGATGTATGGAATAAGTTCCTAGAAGTCGAGGGGGCTTATCCATATCGCTTACCAGCTCTATTCTCCCGTCCAGACACCCTTTCGGTCATCGACAACGCTGTGGCAAGAAAGGTGTTTGGGAGATATAGACAAGAGCGACATAAGGGAATAGAGCCTCCTTGCCTGATGCAGACAGAAGAATAGACTGGCAAGAACCGTCATAAACCCCTCTTCCCACACCCCCACCCTCGGATCCGCCAACCATCGCATAGAGAACCACTAACCTCGCATACGAAAGAACGAGAACCGCTCCAAGGCTTCCATAAGCGATGAAGTGCCGAAAATGGCACATCGTGTCAGAGGCCGCCAACAGTAACAAAGTTCGAACCCTTTAAGAGCCATCGCATTCAGTAGTCGAGGAGAGATGTACCTCATCTTCGTAGTCGGGACGGCGGGATGCGGCAAATCCCTCCTCACCGCAACCTTCTCCGACTGGCTCCGCCTCAAGAAACAGAGCGTCACGTGCGTGAACCTAGACCCAGCCGCTTTGAGCCTTCCCTATACTCCCGATGTGGACGTTCGAGACTACGTTCGCGCCGAGGAGGTGATGGAGAAATACGGCCTAGGCCCCAACGGGGCAGTGGTCATGGCAGCCGACCTCATCGCCACCGAAATCGACTCGTTGCGAACTGAGATCGAGGAGCTGAACTCCGACTACGTCATCGTCGACACTCCGGGGCAGATGGAGCTCTTCTCCTTCAGGGCCAGCGGCCCCTACATCGTCAAGGAGTTGTCCGACGACCCGAAGGCGCTCCTCTACCTCTTCGACGCAACCTTCTCCTCCGACCCCCTTAATTACGTCTCAAACATGTTCCTCGCCACAGCCGTATACATCCGCTTTCTAGTCCCCCAACTCTACGTACTCTCCAAGACGGACTTGGTTCCCCGCAGAGTGGTGAAGAGGACTCTCGAATGGAGCAGCCGTACAGGAACACTTGAGGAGGCGCTAGAAGCGGAGGCCTCCGATACGAAGCGGCTCATGGCGAGAGACGTCTCACGCCTAGTCTCTAGGCTCGGGCTGTCATTTGCCCTCATCCCCGTCTCATCGAAGAAGCAAGAAGGATTCATCAACATCCACTCGATACTCACACGAATCTTCGCGGGCGGAGAAGAAGTCATATAGCCAGAGGTGGGGTAGGAAAGGCTAGGCCATGGAAGAGACAGATCTGAAAACCCTCCTCCTCCTGCTCCTCCTCAGGAAGGAGAGGATGATCGGACGCTACCGCCTAAAGGAGATGCTAGATATGCATCATCACGAGGGAGTTGTCAGACGAATGCTAGAGGACTTAACCCAGAAAGAATGGGTCGGGCCTACAAGATCAGGATGCATTTTGACCGAGAGGGGAGAAGAGATGGTTGCCCAACTTCTACCAGAAAAAGGAGTGGTGGAAGTGGAACAGCTCGATCTTAGAGGGGTCAGCATCGGCCCAGAGAGCGCGGTGGTTCAGCTGAGAAACAGGAGAATCACAGGGTCCATCCTAACTCTCAGAGACATAGCTGTCAAAGCAGGAGCAAGAGGCGCCGTCATATTGATCTATAAAAACGGTGAACTGGGTGACCTCTCGACCTATAGAAACCTTTCCACGAGACACCCAGAGGTCACAAGGATACTTGAGAAGAGTCTGAAGCTCTTGGAGGACGACATCGTCGTGGTGGGCTTCGCCGACACTTATCCCAAAGCCCTTGAGGGGACCTTGGCCGTCGCATTGGAAGTAGCGAAGAGCGAAACTGAAAAATAGAGAAGACCACATCTAGGCGTTAGCCTACTGACCAACTCATGTCCACCCCAAGAGTTGAAGACCAGCTGAGAATTCTAGACGAGCTTGAGACCCAGATCAAAGAGTTGAGGATCAAATTCCAATCCACTAAGGAGGAGGCCAAAGTCTGGGCGGAGAAGCGGGACGCCTTAAATGCCGAGAGTAAGGAGATTTGGGGAGAAGCAAGGGACCTGAAGGCTCGTCGGGATGAGCTGAACGAGAGAATAAAGAAGCTGAAAGAGGAGAGGACCAAGCTCCACACAGAGGTCGCTCCCAAACGCGAGGAGCTTGAGGCCCTCAAGAAGAAGATGGACGAACTACCGGGTGGAACAGGTAGGAGCGCGCGCGCTATAGCCAAGCGTATTGAGGCGCTGGACTGGGAGATCCAGACCAATCCGTTGACACTAGCTGAGGAGAAAGAGCTGGTCAGCCGAATAAAGGTTCTTGAGGAGCAGATGATCGTATGTAAAGAGGCCGAGGAAGTGAGGAATCGGCTTCTAGAGCTCCGCTCCGAGTTCGGCTCACTTAAGATTACGGCGAACGATATTCATGAGAAGATAATGGAACTCGCGAAGCAGAGCCAAGAACTCCACGAGAAGATGCTGGCGAAGATCAAGGAAGCGGAGACAATTAAGCCAGAGGCAGACGAAGCGCACAAGAAGTACAGTAGTCTCCGAAGCCAAGTAGACGAAGCCTACGGAAGTCTCATCGAAGCCGTTTCCCGCGCGAAGGCGATTCGACTGCAGGTTCGGCAGGAGCAAGAGAACGAGGAGAAGAGACGCCTCGAGACCGCATTAGCAGCTGGAAGTGAGGAAGCTATGAAGAAACTCAAGGAGAAACGGAAGATAACACTGGATGAGTTCAAGATTCTGAAAAGCAAGGGTTTAATATAGATTGACGATTGAGAAGCCTATAAATCTAGAGGCCTCTTTCTCTTCTAAAGGGAGAACCGATGTCGAAGCCCGCGGGAAGAACCCTCATCCTATGCGTTGACCGAGACAACGACATCGGCATGAAGACGGGCATCAGAACCCCTGTCGTAGGTCGCAAAGAAAACTTGGCAGTTGCGAGCCAGTTGGCCTTGGAGGACCCTGAGGAGAGCGATGCCAACGCCATCTTCGGCGCAGTGAGAATCTATGACTCACTAACAGCGGATGTTCATAGTGAGGAGTATGCTGTTGCCACGATCGCGGGGTCGGAGTCTGGGGGAGTCAAGGCAGACAGGAAGCTTAGAGATGAGCTTGTCAGCGTCCTAGTGAAGTTTCCGTCCGGCAGTGCCATCCTCGTGACAGATGGATTTAGTGACGAAGAGGTAATCCCCATCGTACAATCCCTCATACCCATAATGTCGGTTCGTCGGATAGTCGTGAAGCACAGCGAGTCCATCGAGGAGAGTTGGGCTGTTTTCTACAGATACATGCGGATGATCACAGAGACCCCCTATTACGCGAGATGGGTTCTGGGCGTCCCAGGAGTTGTGCTGGTCATCCTCGTGTTGCTCGTGATAGGGAATCTCGCTTACGTGGCCGGGGAGGTGTTCTTGTTACTGGTAGGGTCTCTGTTGGTCATTAAAGGCTTTGGCTTGGGGAAGAAGTTCGGTGAACTCATCTTCCCAAATCCTCCCAACTTGGTACGCCTCTTCACCGCCATAACGGCGATTATAATAGTTGGATTAGATGTGTACCAGACCTACACGGGTCTCTACCAAGAACTAGGCGAACCCAATAAATGGCTCAGCTTCCTGCCTCGTTTAGTGGGATTGGCCATCAAGTATTCCGTAGACCTAATCGTCGTGGCCGCCGTAATCTCCCTTGTTGGCATGGCAGTTTACCTATATTTCAAGCGTGACGATAGGATCTGGTGGAGCTTTGTAGGGACAGTGGTCACACTGTGGCTGAGGGAGGTAGCTACGACCGCTTCAGAGATCTTGGTAATACCTACGTCCGCTCCTCCTGGGTTAATTGAGAAACTCTTGTTTGGGGCAGGTCTAGGCATAGCATCGACCTTGGTCACCATCTTCGTAACCCACAAGCTTGGGAAGAGGTTTGAACGATATTTCAAGAAGACAGAGGTCTCCAGCGATGAAGACTAGGATAGCCATAATCGGCGGAACCGGGCTGGAAGAGTCCTTCCCTGAGGGCACTAAGACGAGGATAGGTACGCCCTTTGGTCCATCACCCTTTTTGACTCTTGTATCAACAGGATCTAAGGATGTCATCTTCATGCCGCGGCATGGGGAGAGGCATACACTTCCTCCGCATAGGATCAACTACAGAGCCAACATCTGGGCCCTTCACTCGATGGGCGTTGAGAGGATCTTGGCATCGAATGCCGTCGGTGCCATCAATCCAGATATCAGGGCCGACGACATCGTCATACCATCCGACTTCATTGACTTCACACGGTTTAGGGCTACAACCTTCTATGACGAAGCCCCCGTGACGCATGTTGATGCGTCTAACGTCTACTGCCCTGAGCTTCGCAGAGTCCTCTTTGGAACGGCGGAGCAAGAGGGGATTAAGGTTCACAGGGAAGGAATCTATCTTTGTACCGAGGGGCCGCGATATGACTCGCCGGCAGAGATTCGGATGTTTAGGAGCTGGGGCTGCGATGTTGTGGGCATGACGGGACTACCGGAGGTTGTTCTGGCTCATGAGCTTGGGATGTGTTATGCTTCACTTTGCTACATCACCAACATGGCAGCGGGAATGGAGGCTCACCTTTCGGCGGAGGACATATCCTCTAGAGGGAGGAGGATGACGGATAAGCTCCAGAGGATTCTCTTGAAGGCAGTGGAAGTCACTCCTCGAAAGAGGAGCTGCCACTGTTCTGAGTCTCTTGAAGGTGCCCGAGTTTGAACGTCAAGCGTTACCTGAACTCCCTCGTAAGGAGATTGGCGAACAATCGGTTAGCTTACAAGATCTATGAGAAGACCCTCTGGAACCAGGTCAAGGACGGGGAGAAACCGGAGCACATAGCAGTCATCCTTGATGGAAATAGGCGGTGGGCCAATATACGTTCCGCTCCCACATCCCTTGGCCATGAGATGGGCGCTGATAAGGTTGAGGAGCTGCTCAGGTGGTGCTTAGACCTCGGCGTTCGCACCGTGACGATCTATGCCTTCTCGACGGAGAACTTCCAGAGGCCGAAGGAGGAGGTGGGGGGCATCATGGAACTCCTTAATGAAAGGCTGAGGAGAATTGTGGACGACAAGGATGTTCATGCGGAAAGGGTTAGGATCCGTGCCATCGGTAGGCTACACCTGCTCCCTGAGGAGACACAGAAACTAATCAAGAATGCCGAGGAAGCCACGAAGGACTATGACAACCACTATCTCAACATCGCCGTCGCCTACGGAGGTAGGGCTGAGATTATCGATGCCATGAAGACGATTGCCGCGGATGTCAAGGAGGGGAAGCTACAGGCCGACGAGATAAGCGAGGAAGTCGTGGAGGAACACCTTTACACATCCCACCTCCCCAAGTCCGACCCCGACCTAATCATACGGACCTCAGGCGAGGAGAGGCTGAGTGGCTTCCTCCTCTGGCAGGCAGCCTACAGTGAACTATGCTTCATGGACGTCTACTGGCCCGACTTCAGGAGGATCGACCTCCTGAGGGCCGTTCGAACGTTTCAGAAACGAGAACGACGCTACGGCACGTAACTACGGGTAGGGAGCGTGGGTGAGTTTCTCACATCCCTCCTTCGTCACGAGTACAGTATCTTCCGTTCGCACACCGCCGTGGCCGCTGATGTAGACGCCAGGCTCATCGGTGACCACGTTCCCAGCCTCGAGGATATCCTTGCTGGTTCGCGAGAGCGTAGGTGTCTCATGAACGTCGAGTCCTACCCCATGACCCAGCCCGTGGATAAAGTAGTCCGCAAGGCAGGCTCCTAAAACAGCTCGCGCCACAGCGTCCACCTTCACGGCTTCAGCTCCGGGACGTATCTCTTTCAGAGCCTTGTCATGGGCTTCCTTGACCTTCCGCATGATCCCTAGGTCTCTCCTCGATGCTTTGCCAGCCACGACTGTACGAGTCAAGTCACTACAGTAGCCCTTCCAGATGGCGCCGAGGTCGATGGTGACGAATTCACCTTCCCTTATCTCTCTGTCAGTAGAGATGCCGTGGGGGAAGGCGGACCTTGGTCCCGAGGCCACTAGGGTCTCGAAGGCTGCACCCATCGAACCCCGATTACGCATCGCGTACTCGGCTTGGGCGGCTATCTCGTACTCCTTCGCACCGGGACGGACCGCCTTGACGGCGGCTTCCATGCCTAGGTTGGCCAACTCGCAGGCCCGTCGTATCAGGGAGGCTTCCTCATCGTCCTTAACCCTCCGCTGGTTCATGACGATCTCAGCCCTATGTAGGAGTTCGACTCCTGTTAGGCTCTGGGACAATGTGAGGTAGGTTTGGATCTGGAGCGTGTCGTAGCCGACGCGCTTCAGAGACCTTCCCTTCAACTCCTCGAGGAGCCTGCTAGTCATCGTCTCTCCGATCGCTATGGCCTTGACTTGACAGTCTCGGGCCTGGGAGGTCGCTGCCTCAAGGCTCAGGGGAGTTACCAGTAGTGTGGGCTCTCCTTCAGGTGGTATTAGCATGTTCAGAGTTGCGCTGGAGATGTCTAAGAAGCCGGTCAGGTAGTAGATATTTTTCACGTCCGTGACTAGGTAGCTATCTAGATTCTCATCTGGCAACGCCTTTCTTACAGTATCCACTCTCTTCAATGGTCCTCCATCCCGTTGAGGCTTATTCTAAGCCTAACTCTTGTAGATCAGTCGGATAAAGGCTTGTTGAGAGTTGAATCAAGACTGAAAGGACATATAAGTACATCCAATCAGTAACTTTAGTCAATATGAAGGGCTGCCGCGGGACGCATACTCATCTATGATCCGGGAGATAGAGCATTGGTCTTCATAAAGCGCCTAGAAATGAGGGGCTTCAAGTCATTCGGCGATAAGAAAGTCTCAATTCCCTTAGATAAGGGTCTCACCGTCGTAACTGGCCCAAATGGAACTGGGAAGAGCAACATCTGCGATGGCATACGCTTCACCCTAGGAGACCTGAGTGCACGTTCACTTCGCGCTGACAAGATGTCAGAGGTCATCTACGACGGATACTCAACTACCTCGACCAAGACAGCCTATGTCTCAATCCAACTGGACAATGTGGACAGGAGAATACCCGTCGACACCGAGACCGTAACCATCGCCAGAAGAGTGAATAGCAACGGCGAGAGCGACTACTTCCTCAACGGGAAGCAAGCGGCCAGGACCCAACTCGTCGACATACTGAGCATGGCAGGGCTCTCATCCAACGGCTACAACATGATCATGCAAGGAACCATAACACGATTAGCGGACATAACCCCTGAGGAGCGACGAAAGGCCATCGAAGAACTCGTTGGAATAGCCGAATACGACGCCAAGAAGACGGAGGCTCGCCTCCAGCTCCAACAAGCGGAGACCAACCTGAAGATCGCCGAAGCGAGGCTCGGGGACGTTCAAGCCCGTCTTGAGAGGCTTGAGGAGGAGAGGAACGACGCGCTCCGCCACAACTTCATACAGCTGGAGCTGAAGAAACTCAGGGCGACCCAGCTCTCGCATAGGATTGGCGTCCAGAGTGAGGGAGAGACTTGCCTGAGGAGAGATTTGAACCAGAGGCTCCAAGAAGGGGAGAACATCAGAAAGCAGCGGGAGGCACTCCTCCTTGAACATGATCAGGTGGAAGCCGGACGAAGGAGGTTCGATGAGGAAGTCGCCGATAAGGGGAACACCCGCCTCCTAGAGGTTCAGAGGACGATCGGGGACATCATGGCGAGGACCGCGACCTGCCGGATAGAGATAGAGTCGGGCAGCGCCGGCCTCAAAGGCCTCGCCGAAACAAGGAATGAGCGCCTCCAACAAATCAGTGACCTAGAAAGAAGGCTTACAGAAGCAAAGCAAGCCCTTCCAAGGCTGAGAGACGAGAGGGACGAGCTGAGGAACCTCCTGGACGAGAAGACTTCGACATACCAACAGGTCTCATCGAAGCTTGTGGAGATGAAACAGAGCCTCAACACCCAGACCAAGAGAATGAGGGAACTAGAGGACGGACTCGGAAGACTGAGCAGGACGGTCAACCGCCTCGACGGCAACATCAAATCAAATGGGACACGGCAGAGACTGATCGCGGATAACCTCAAATCCCTCCAAGAAAGGGCCTCGACCTACGAAGAGACCCTCACAAACCTCCAGAACAACGTTAGCGAATTACAGACGATCTATGAAGAAGGAGAGAAGAGCCTGACTGAGCTAGCCGAAGTGGTGGAAAAGAACGCGAAAAGGAAGCAGGGCCTCTCCACAGAAATCGTGGAAGGGGAGGCTGTGACTCGGCTGGCCAGGGAGGCAGTCGTCGAGTTCGAGGCTCAGAGGGATGTGGCCGAGAGGTTCCTCACCGAGGAGGCGGCCCTCCAAAGGATCGAGGAGATGGTTCAGGAAGGAGCCCTATTGGGCGTCATCGGCCGGCTAGAGAACCTCATCACCATAGATTCGAAGTACCGCCGCGCCGTAGACGTGGCCTCCGCGGGATGGCTCAAGGCCTTGGTCGTGGAGAATGCGACCGTGGCCCTGAGGTGCATCGAGACCTTGAAGACCATGCGCTTAAGCCCTCTGAGACTCATTCCTCTAGCCGACCTGGAGGAGAGAGAGGAGTTCGAGCCTCCTCCGATAGAGGGAATCGCCGGTCCAGCCTCCAGCTTCATACGTTGCGATGAGAGATTCATGCCAGCTGTCCACTTCGTCTTTGGAGACACCATCGTAGCCACCAGCGAGAAGGCAGCCTTCCTAGCCTCAAGGGCAGGATACCGCGCCGTCGATGTGAAGGGAGACCTCTATGAGGCTAGAGGGGGGATCGTGGCAGGGTTCTATCGCGCCCCCATCGAGCTCTCATCCCTTGTTCCCAGCAGAAAAGCCATAAACGGCCTCTCCCAGAGCGTCACCACCCTTGACAAGATAGTTGGTAAACGTCGGCTAGACGTGAGCGATCTTGAGGGTGAGTTGACTAGGTTAGGAGAGGAGCGGGCTCGACGGGAACAAATGGTCTCTTCCATAGGGGGGAACGTCAAGTCCGTAGAGAGCAATATTGAACGAGTCAGAGAGAACGCTAAGACTCTGGAAGAGAGGGTCGCGAGATTCAGAGAAGACCTAGACAAGGGTGAGGAGGCCCAAGTCAAGCTGAGAATGGAGATGGAAGAACAACGCAATCTCCTCATCAAAACGGCCCGAGAGAGGAAGGCCCTCAGGCTCCAAACTAGACCCGACGAGCTAGGCAAGTACGAGGTGGATCAAACACAACTCAACACAGAGATCAACGACCTCCAGAGGCGATCCACCAAAATAGAGGCGGAGCTGAAAAACCTCGAAGCCACCCTGCAGACAAGGCTCCAGCCAGATTATGAAACTGCTAGAGCCGACATCCGAACCATAGACAGCCAAGTCGCCATGTTAGAAGAGAAGGTCTCGAAGGCAGAGGAGACATTGAAGGAACTGGATGGACAGCTGTCGGAGCTGAACAAGACGAAGGAGGAGCTCTCAGCGTCTCTGAGATCGGTCAACGATAGGCGGAGAGAGTTCGAGGTGGAACTCGACCGAATCGACGCGCAGCTGAGGAAGCTGGAACAAGCCTACGAGCCCCTTAGTAAGGAGGCGCATCGTCTTGAACTTGAGGTCCAGGCTAGGGGGTCGGAGATCGCCCATCTGAAGGAGGAACTCCAGGGCTTAGGCTACATTCAGCCCATAGTGGTCACTGACGAAGAGGTTCGGGAAGCCGAGAGCACCATGAGCGTCATGCGCTCCGAGTTGGAGACATTGGGTTCCGTGAACCAGCTCGCTATCACCCAGTATAGTGAACAGCAGGAGAAATACAAGCAACTCTCCGTCCGCCGTAACCAACTTGAGCTTGAAAGGAAGGCGATCATAGACTTCATGGACGAGATCGAGCAGAAGAAGCGAAACGCCTTCATGCAGGCCTTCAACAGCATCAACCAGAGCTTCACCAACTATTTCCGAAAACTGACGGCAGGCGGGGAAGCATACTTCAGACTCCAGAACCCAGAAGACCCCTTCGCCGGAGGCATCGACATCTTCGTCCAATTCCCAGGCAAAGGAACCCGCCTCCTAGCAGGAGCGAGTGGAGGGGAAAAGTCCGTCACAGCCGTCTCCTTCGTCTTCGCCATCCAAAGCCTCTCTCCAGCGCCCTTCTACGTCTTTGACGAGATAGATGCCCATCTTGATCCCCATAATACTGAGCGCCTTGCGGATGTTCTTAAGGAGCAGGCGGCCTACTCCCAGTTGATAGTGATTACCCTTCGAGACGTCATTATGGATAGAGGAGACAGACTCTTCGGAGTCTACATTCAGGATGGTGTCTCAAGAATTGTATCCGCGAAGATAGCGGAGGCTGCTGTCCCAGGTGACTGAGTACAAGACCTCAGAGTCCCTTGAGAAACCCTTCTGGCTGAAGCCTCCTTGGGCAGTCCTCTTCGACCTTATTCGCCTCCAGAAGGTCAGACCTTGGGACATCAACCTGAACTACCTCCTCACGACGCTTCTAGGGGAGATACGTAGGCGAGGCTTCATAGACTTCACCGCATCAGGGATAGCCCTCTTATCCTCAGCCACTATCTACAGGATGAAGTCAGAACTGATCCTCGAACTTCAAGAGCCACCAAAGCCGCCCGTGGAAAGGCCTGTGGAGTTCATGCCACCGCCAATTCAGCTCCCCTTCAGGTACGAGTACGCATCCACCACCATCGACAACATCCTGAAGGCCTTAGAAGAGGCGCTGAAGAGCGAAGCCATAGTGCAGCTTCAACCTAAACTCACTCCCATTACTCCAGCGCCGCCGATGATCCAAGAGATCGACGACTTCATGGTCGACATAGAGGAGCGGATTGAAGAAATGTACAACAGGATAGTGGCACTGGCTCCTCAGGGCAAGATACCCCTCTCCGACCTCGATGACGGTCTAAGCAGACTGGAATCGATACGCGTCTTCATACTAATCCTCTTCCTAGCCTGCAACGGGAGGGTCCAACTCTGGCAGGAGGAGGAATTTGGTGAAATCTACGTTAGCCTTCCAATAGGAGGCGCCTCGAATTATGGAGAACCAAGCGCAGCAGGAAGCTAGAGAAGAAGAGGAGAGAAACCTCGCCCTAGTGGAAGCAGCCCTCTACGTCTCAGGCAGACCCCTCGACCTGAAGACCATCGGCTACGTCTTGGGGACAAGGTCAAAGAGGAGAGTGAAGGCCCTCGTCGGAGCCTTGGTCGAGAAGTATGCGAAGCTAGACGGTGCTCTGGAGATCCTCGAACTTCAAGACGAACGGTTCGTCATGCAACTCAGGAACGACTGCCTCCCCAGCGTGAAACGCCTCTCGATCCGGCCCCTCCTTTCTCAGGCAACGCTGCAGACACTGGCATACATCGCCTATCGACAGCCCGTAGCCCAAGCTCACGTCGCTCTAGTGCGGGGCGGATCGGTCTACGGTCAGGTCAAGGAGTTGAAGAAGCTAGGCCTCATCTCAACCGAGAAGCTCGGGAAGACACAGATCCTGAAGACGACGGATGTTTTTTCGGACTACTTCAATTTGAGTCAAAACCCTCGCCTAATGCGTCGGCAGTTGATGGTCATCTTCGACGAAGCTCGAGAGAATGGCGCAGAGGTGGGCGAGCCCGAGGTCGATTCAAAGCCTCTGTGAACTCTTCCGACATGTACGGTTAACCTCGGAGGCATTGCCCAACGTTTAGGAGTACAATTCCTATCTTCCAGCTCGCCATTGTTCAGTAGTTGCCATCGTAATTTCTGATTTGATGATCAATTTCTAGGTTCAGAAGTGGTTGAATGACCCGATACGTTGAGTGGACGCGTGTTCTATTCCCGTGGTGACTAAAGTATATATGAGACCCAATTGTTTCTCTATACCTTAGTAATTTTCTTCGTCTAGGAGACCCATAGATGCCGGAGTGGCACAGCGACCAAAGCAAACGCAAGATTACAGGCGGAAAGAAGAAGGCCTACAGAACTAAGAGAAGATTTGAGAGCGGTCGCTACAGCGCCGAAACGCAAGTCGGAGAAAGAGATCTCAGCATAGTTCCCGCTAGAGGGGGGACTATGAAGCTTCGGCTTCTCAGTGACATGTTCGTTAACGTCACGGTGCCGGCAGAGAGGAGGACGGAGAAAGTTGAGATACAGCGAGTGGTGCGTAATCCCGTCAGTGCAGACTATGATCGGCGACGGATCATTACTAGAGGGGCGGTGATAGCTACGAAGCTGGGTGAAGCAGTGGTCAGCTCTAGACCGGGACAGGATGGGATTGTGAACGCACTGCTCCTGAAGAGTAGGACTTAGATTTCTGGCATCAGTCCTAACAAGCTGAGAGACCAGGCTCGGAGGGGCGAGAATGTCCATAAAGAGGCTCGATAAGGTCCTACACCTCTCCAAGAGCGGGAGGCTCATTCTAAGAACCCATAGTAAGGTGAAGCTTGGCGCGGTAGCTTTGAACCAAGATCTGAAGAATGTTGGCACGGTATTCGATGTTTTTGGTCCCGTCGAGAACCCCTACGTCTCAGTTAAGCCCAGTGTTAGAGACCCTGGTCAGTATGTAGGCCAACTCCTCTATGTCGAGGAGAAGACCGAGAGGAAGAGATGAGGATATGAGTAGAGAAAAGATGAGTTCACGCGCCGAGAGCAGGGGAAGAACCTGTCCTGAATGCAGCGGAACCCGCTTCATCAAAGACTACGAGACGGCCGAGATTGTATGCATCGACTGCGGCTATGTGGTCGAGGATAAGATAGAGGACACGGGGCCTGAGTGGCGAGCCTTCGACGAAGAGCAGCGGGAGAAGCGCGCCCGCGTCGGCGCACCTATGACCTTTACGATTCACGACAAGGGCCTCTCAACCATGATTGACTGGCGGAACAAGGATACCTACGGAAAGAACCTCTCCCCAAGCCAGAGGGCCCAGATCTATCGACTACGCAAGTGGCAGAGAAGGTCTCGCGTCTCAGACGCCACAGAGAGGAACCTCGCCTTCGCCCTCTCCGAACTCTCCAAGATGAGCTCCACCCTCAACCTCCCCAAGAACATCCTCGAAACAGCCAGCGTCGTCTACAGGAGAGCCGTGAAGAAGAGGCTCATACGCGGACGCTCCATACAAGGCGTTACAGCGGCAGCGATCTACATGGCGTGCCGTCAGTGCGGGGTCGCCCGTACCTTGGACGAGATCGCGCAGGTTTCCCTCATCAATAGGAAGGAGATTGGGCGGTCGTATAGGTTTATGGTGAAGGAGCTTGGAACCTTCGTTCCCCCCTCGGTCCCGTCCTACTACATCAGTAGGTTCTCGAACCAACTGGGTTTGGCAGGCAACGTGGAGACCGTGGCCGTCCGCATCTTGAATGCGGCGACGGCCATGCGTCTGACGAGCGGGCGCGGGCCGCTAGGCATCGCTGCGGCGGCCACATATATCGCTTCGGCGCTCGTGAATGAGAGGAGGACTCAGAGGGAGATTGCAGAGCAGGCGAATGTGACCGAGGTCACGATAAGGAACCGATACAAGGAGCTAATAGAGAGCCTTGAAATATTTGTGCCCCTTTAGGCTCCTACCATATTCAGGTAGTCATCCGCCTCTTAGTTTTCTCATAGCGTTCATAAGGTAGTCTTGCGTCTCGAACCATCACTAGCGGAGTCATGTGAAGTGAGCCAGAAGTATTCAAGGAGAGAAGCGTCATGCCGGGCCCTGTCACAATCGTAGAGTATGATACCGAGTGGCCGATTCTCTATGAGGATGAGAAGCGCCGCATCCTTGAAGCAATCGGGCACAAGGTTTTGGCCATCGAGCACATAGGCAGTACAGCAGTGCCTGGTCTAGGAGCAAAACCGATCATCGACATAATGTCAGGCGTCCACCAACTCGCCGACGCGGATGATTGCCTCGCCCCTTTGCAGAAGATCGGCTATCTAGACGTCACACCTGAACCAGACAACTCAGAATGGTACTATTGTCTAGGGAAAAGCCCTCACAGCACTGGATACCATCTGCACCTCGCTAAGTTCATGAGTGACCACTGGAGGAGGCACCTACTTTTTCGCGACTTCCTTCGGGCTCATCCTAAAGCGGCTCAACAGTACTACGAATTGAAGAAGAAACTGTCCGATCAATATGGTTCTGACCGTGAAGGCTACACAGCCGCTAAGACGTCCTTCATCGAGTCCGTGATTGTTCAGGCTCGCCAAAACATGTCTCCATAGTACTCCTTCAGCGAACCGCGTTTCTACGGTGATATCCGTCATCAAATGTTCAGTAACCATACGGGTTCGAAGAACCTTAGAAGCCGCTAAGCCGCTACTTTGTCTTGCTAATCGAAGTCGACGGCTGGAAAGGAGTTCCTGGGATGGGTGATTCCGAATACTCTTTATTCCCCGATGACCAATCAAATATATCTACAGGGGATTGACTCGATGGCAAGGCAGGGCGATTTGGAGACTAAGGCCCTGCAGGCGATCCTAGACAAGGGAAGTGAGGGGATCCTGCAGTGCGACCTCTGGAAGGAGCTTGACGCCAGCAGCCGGGAAGGCTCAAGGATCTCGATCAAACTCGAGAGTAAGAATCTGATTCGAAGGGAACGGGAGCTCCGCAACGGGCGATGGACCTACCGAGTCTTCATCAAGAGGTACCCAGTAGATATGGACTCGATCATCGATGTCCCATGCGTCTCCTGCGACGAGATTTCGAGATGTGAGACCGATACTGAGGTTTCACCCATAACCTGTAAACAGCTGGACCAGTGGCTCGGGCTCACAGGCGAAGCTCCGACCTCATCCACACCTTCTCAGCCAGCAAACTAGATTATCGTATGAAGCTGTATCTTTGGGTGGAATTCTTCAAGAAGCAGGGTAGGATGTGTTCGAGGCGGCATCATCTGGCATCGAAGAGTTAGAGACGGTCTTTTGCCTCCTATCAGGGGAGAATCCGACACTCCCTCAAGCCGAGGTTGAGGCGATACTCGAATCAGAAGGGTATCCCATGAGAGTTCTGTCAAGTCACTCTCGAATACTACGGCTCAGTTCCACGGTCTGCGGCGCTGAAGCCGTAGTGCGCAGGGCGGCTTACACTCGGCGTTGTTGTAGAGAAATCCTCGCCTGCGAGGCTGAGGAGCGCCAAGTACTCAAGACCGTTGAAGCCTCTCAATTCCATCGGTTCCTCAAACGGGGCGAGACCTTTAGAGTAGAGGTGGTGAGGATTGAACCCGAGGTTTCTCTCGGAGCCAAGAGGATGGAGGGAGAAATAGGTCGAGCGATCCTGCACTCGGTTTCTCACGCAAGGGTCGACCTCGTGAGAAGTACCAAGACGTTCCTCGGAGTGGTCATTGGCAAGTTATTCCTTCTAGGACTCGTCATCGAACGAAGTGGTAGTGGATTCGCGTCGAGGAGGCCTCACCTCCGCCCCTTCTTCCACCCGTCGGCTATGCCGCCGAAACTGGCAAGGTGCATGGTCAACCTATCTAGGGCGAAGCCCGGAGGAGTCTTCCTCGATGCGTTCTGTGGAACCGGCTCCCAGCTGATAGAGGCGGCTCTGGTAGGCTGTACCGTCCTAGGTTCCGATGTGGACCCAAGGATGTTGCGTGGGGCATCACGGAACCTCCACTTCTCGGGAGTCAAGGGATATCATCTCTGCGTCGCGGACGCGAGGACGTTACCATTCAAGTCCTTCGACGCCTGTGCCTCCGACCCTCCCTATGGTAGAGGCTCATCCACTCATGGGGTTGATGCCAAGGATGTTGTAAAAGGGTTCCTTGGGGATGTTTTTGATATCCTTCCGTCAGGAGGTCATGTCTGTCTGGCTTTCCCGGAGTACGGTAATATTGGAGAGGTGGGGAGAGGGGTCGGATACGAGGTGCGGGAGAGTCATCTGGTGAGAGAACATAAGAGCCTCACGAGAGAAGTGGTTGTGCTTAGAAGGCCCTGAGGCGAGAGAGGGTGGAAGTCATCTTCCTAGGCACCGCTGGTAGCTTCCCGACGGCCAAGCGAGGAGCGTCCGCGATTGCTATCCGGAGAGAAGCAGAACTATTACTCCTCGACTGCGGAGAAGGAACGCAGCGGCAGATGGTCATGGCCAAGGTAGGTCTGAAGGCTGAGATGAGGATTCTTATTACCCATATGCATGGGGACCATGTCCTCGGTATACCCGGCATCCTTCAGACAATGGCTCTCTTCGACCGAACCGCCCCTCTCCGCATCTACGGGCCCAAGGGAATATACGCCTTCGTCAAAGCCGTGAAGGAGACTGTTAGGTTCGGTCTCAGCTACCCCATAGAAGTCATGGAGGTGGGAGAAGGTATCATCTACGAGGAAGAGGACTATTATGTTGAGAGCGCTTGGATGAAGCACCCTATACCAGCGCTGGGTTACGCCCTTGTAGAGAAGAACAGACCAGGCAAGTTCTTCCCCGAGAGAGCCGAAGCCCTAGGAATTCCGAAGGGCCCCCTCTGGGGGGAGCTTCAGAGAGGCAGAACCATCACGACCCCCACCGGAAAGATAGTTCAGCCAGACGCCGTCATGGGGTCCCCGAGGAAGGGGAGAAAGATAGTTTACACAGGAGACACGAGCTCATGCGAGGCTTTGGTGAAGTTGGCCCAAGAAGCGGACCTCCTAATCCATGAGGCGACTCTAGGTGACGAGTTGGAGGAGAAAGCCTTGGAGTCAGGGCACTCAACGCCTTCACAGGCCGCTGAGGTGGCGAAGAAGGCCGGGGTCAAACGATTGGTTTTGACGCATATCAGTGGCCGCTATCCAGAGGAAGAGGGCTTCCTTGAATGTGCGCGGCGCTTGTTCTTGGAAACAGTCGTCGCCGAGGACTTCATGGTCCTTGAGGTGCCTCTCCTAGACTGATGCGGAACGACCCTCGGTGCCAGTTGGTCGATGACCTTGTCGAGCCTGTCTGATTCTACGGTCACGGTTATCGGGCCGAGGGGAGATTCGCCTTCAGGCTCACAGAAGGAGATGTTCCCGACTGCGGCAACCTGCTTGTTTAGGCACACTATGATTCTTCCGCCCATGACACTTGCTCGAAGAACGCGTCTGGCCGAGGCAATAATCCGCTCTCGACTTATGAGGCCGCGGAACTCGTCCAGCACCTCGATACCTTTCCCCTTGCCGACTACGTAAACTCTTTCCCCTCGACTTTCAACTGTCAAGGTAAGAGCTGGAAACATATTGAGGATGGCGCCCTTCACCTTCTCCAAATCTTCAGTAGGGCGGACCTCGGCTTCAACCTCAACCTCAAGTGCAGTGGACTCTGAAAAAGCGCCTCACCTTCGTCTTGAACTGCCTTGTCGTACCCTCATTCGATATGACGAAGTCTGATAAGGCTATCACCGATCCGAGTCCGAGCTGTAGTTCCTTCGCGTCTCTGTCTACGAAGGCGGCCCAGTGGGATGGGTCGTCGCTTCTGCCTCGTCCAAAGAGGCGACGAAATCTTGTCTCAGGGGAGGCGTGGATGCATAGGATCGTGAATCTTAGAAAGCTCTTGCGGAATTCCTCGACTTCGTGCATACTTCTCAGTCCGTCCACCACGACCACCTGTTTCGAGGATTGAAATATCTTGGGCGCACATCTGGCCGCTATCACGCCCGGTCCATTCTTCTCCCGCAGATCAAACATTATGCTTGTCAGGTTCTCATGGGTAGGTTGGAGGCCCCGGCTCCTCGCATCTTCCCTCACCACATCCCCCATACTTACTACTTCGAAGCTCATCGCCAGAGCGACTTCGTCCACAAGGCTCTTACCTGCACCGGGCATGCCGACAACGCCGATGACGAACTTCAACACACTCACGGGCAAACCCTCTCCAACGGACCTTGTATGCTTAGGGAAGCGTAGCCTTTATCTCTTGTAAGGACTGGTAGATGGGCCCCCTCGCCGTCAGTGTGCTCTGCTTCAGATGGAAGGAGTTGACCTCGATGCTGCCGAACTCCGAGGTTGTCAGCTCTGCTACAGTCTTCGAGAGGCTCTCTCTGTTTCTTCCTGAACGAACCCGGGCCACAGTGAGGTGGGGACTTAAACCCCTCCTATCAGGGGGTATCCCTATTCTCCCCAAGGAGCGGTTTATCTTGCCATAGAGGTCTAAGAGGCCTATGTTCCCCTCGTCGATTCCGACCCAGACGACGTTGATGCGTCCATAGTCTGGGAAGACGCCTACACCTCTTAAAGTAACCTTGAAGGGGCTGAACTTGACTCTACCGAGCTCAGTTTTGAGGTCTTCAGCCGTTGCGGTTGTAACGTCCCCGAGGAAACGTAAGGTAATGTGGATATTCTCGAGTTCTACGAGCTTGAGGTCGGCACCAGTCTGGGAGATAGTTCTCTGAAATTCTAGAATCCTTTCCTTGACCTCGCCATCGGGTATATCGACGGCGATGAAGGCCCTGAGGAGGCCGCTTGCCAAGTAGTCTTCACCACGGTTGTATGAGCACATTGGTACTTTGCGGATTTAGATTTTCGGTAGGTGGCGTCTGTTCAACCAATTTAGCAACACTTTTTAGGTAAATGATGCATGGTGAAAGATGGAGAGGGGAGCTGGGGCATCCCGGCTGAGAGGACGACAGGGTCGTCGACCCTTTGAACCTGAACCAGATAATACTGGCGGAGGGAGATCGAGTGAGAAGTAGTTTATCAATACGAGTTGTAGCGGAAGTCTCCATTGTAGTTGCTCTTTCAACAGTCTTGAGCATGATAAAGGTCTATCACCTACCGCAGGGAGGCTCAATAACCGCTGGCAGCATGGTTCCCCTCCTCTGGCTTTCACTTAGACGGGGCCCGAAGGTCGGCCTCTTCGCCTCCGCCTTGTTCGGGCTGATCCAGTTCTCTTTGGAGCCTTGGTTCGTCCACCCTATTCAACTTCTCCTTGACTATCCCCTAGCCTTCGGGTCTATAGGGCTTGTCGGTTTCTTCAAGCGCTATTCTACAGTGGGTGTTGCCTTGGCGCTCTTTGGGAGATTTGCCTCCCACTTCCTTTCGGGGGTCTGGTTCTTCGCCCAGTACGCTCCAGAGGGGATGAGCCCCTACGTCTACTCCGCACTCTACAACGGTAGCTACATCGTCGGCGAGTTCATCGTTAGCGCCGTACTCATATACATAATCATCAAGAAGGGCCTCATAGACATCTACCTCTAAGGTCTAAACCATATTCAGTAGGTGGTTAGAAGTTAAGGAAGCTACAGTTTCGACTCATTCGATCCCAGACGGGCCAGGGCACTCAGGGTCTCCCTCCCCTTGGCTGTGAGGATGAGGCAGCGGCGGATAGGTTTACCGCGGACCTCCAAGCTTCTACTCCTCTCGACAAGACCTAGAGCCTCTAACTCTGACAGGTGTTGATAGACGCTGGGGATCTTCACTCGAACCCCATATCTCTCGTCAAGGGCCCGCCAGATCCCGTAACCGTAGGTCTCACCCTCCTCCAAGAGTCTCAGAATCTTGACCTTCGTATCTCCCAAACTACTGAGGAGGCCCCTCCCTGAACTCCTCTCAACTAGGAACTTGATCCTCCGTTGCCTATCCAAGAGCCTCAATGTCGCCGAAGGATCCTTAAGTCCTGCCCCTGTGATGATGCAGACAACATCCTCCCAAGGGTCCATAGTTCTCTCCTCGACCATCTTTCTCAGGGCGGCGACTGTTGAGGCTGCGGCTGGCTCGGCGAAGACTCCTTCGGTCTTCGCTAGGAGACGAGTTGCTTCGAGGATCTCCTCGTCAGAGACTGCGACTGCTGATCCGTGGGATCCTCGTATGGCTTCGAGAACCATCTCGCCCAAGGGTGGGCTTGGAACCTTGAGGTCCACGGCCAAGGTGTTGACGTGTTCAGGTGGCTCCACCCTCTCATAATGTCCCTCAAAGGCGGTCACAATAGGGTCGCATCCAGCGGCTTGGACGCTTGTTAGGCGGGGTTCACCATCTTCTATGAGACCTGTTTGGGAAAGCTCCCTCAGACCCTTCCAGAGCATAGAGAAGAGCCCTCCGGTTCCGACGGGCGCGATGATTCGTGAAGGGGTTCTCCATCCGAGCTGCTCACATATCTCGAAGATTATCGTCTTCTCCCCCTCGAGGATGTATGGGTCCACAGGAGCCACCCACAAGGAATGCTTCTCCAACTTCACTTCGGAAGAGGGGCGAGAATCGAGTTTCACCTCCGCGTCGTAGGCGACCATCTGGAGGAGTTTCCCGGGATTGATGTCTGAGGAGACGTGAAGAATGCACTTCATCCCCGCCCTCGCGGCGTATCCTGCAAGGGAAGCTCCCAAATTTCCCGTCGGAGCGCATTGAACCAACCCGACTCCCAGAGAAGCGGCCTCGGACAGCTCCACGGCTACGCCTCGGTCTATGAAGGAGCCTGTTGGGTTCGTGGTCTCGTTCTTCAGGTAAAGTTTACGTACTTTGCATGCCTCTGCGAGGCGGTCGCATCTTTGAAGGAAGGTTCCTCCCTCTCCCAATGAGATGAGCTGTCGGCTACTATCGAGGGGGAGGAGGGGGCTGAACTTCCAGATCGAGTGATTCGCGTTATTCTTCACGTCCTGTAGGGACTCTTGAAGGGCCTTATAGTCGTAGGTGACGAGGAGCGTTGAACCACACTGGTCGCAGTTCTTCGTGAATAGGCTGAGGGGGTAGGTTTCGTGGCAGCGGGGGCAGATAAGCTCTGGCAAGAACAATCTGTCGCCCTATATATAGGCGCATACTTATATATGTCGTCCTCGAAACGCTCTGCATCTTAGAAAGGTACTTAAGTGGTGAAAACTTGAGCCGGCTCCTAATGAGAAGGGAAATATCCATACTTACGGTGGTACTTTCGGCCGTCATGGCCGCCCTCGTAACCGTCGCCACATACATAGTCCAAATCCCAGTTCCGGCGACTGGCGGCTACATAAACGTGGGCGACGCCATGGTCTTCACGAGCGCCCTCCTCTTCGGACCCTTCGTCGGAGGCATCGCGGGAAGTCTAGGCTCTGCACTTTCTGACATGTGGGGAGGTTATTGGCAGTTTGTTCCAACAACCCTCGTCGTGAAAGGTCTCGAAGGCCTCCTCGCAGGGTTCGTCAGCAATGGTCGCAGCATATGGAGAGACTTGTTGGCGGTGCTGATAGGCGGCGCAATTATGATCTCAGGATATCTCATCTCTGAGGCCTACCTTCTGGGATATGGCGCTGCAGCCCTAGTCGAGGTGCCTGGGAACCTCTTCCAGATAACAGCAGGAGGCCTAGTGGGAATCCCAGTGTCCTTTGCTGTCAGGAGGTATACGAGGAGCTTCCGCTAGCCCCCTTTCCTTTCTAGGGCCCTCCATAGCTCATCGGACAGAGGCATGGGCAAGGCCTCTTCCTCCCCGTTCTTCCTGACGATAGTTCGATTCCCACCTTCGACGATCTCCCCTATGATAGACGAGTGGATACGAGCATCCCGGAGTCTGCCCGATATTCCTTCAACAGACTCCGAATCGGCCACGATTATCAGTGAACCTGAACTGATTAGGCGGAGCGGATCGATTTCAAAGAAGTGGCATATCTTCTCTGTCTCAGGCTCTATGGGAATCCTGTTCTCATAGACGCGGAAGCCCACCTTAGCCGCATCTGCTAGTTCGTTGAGTCCTCCTGCGAGTCCTCCCTCTGTGGGGTCATGCATGGCTTGAACCTCGCCGAATTCGAAGGCGAGGAGGGCTTCCCTCATAACACTGAGTTTTCCGAAGAATGATCTGCATCTCTCCACGAACCCCTCGCCGAACTCCTCGGTCAACGGTTCGGCCCTGTCGGAGGCGAGGATCGCCGTTCCCTCCACGCCTACGCTCTTCGTCAGAACTATCTTTCCACCTGGCTTAGCGCCGCTGCAAGTCACATACTTCCCCTTCTCCGCAACCCCAACGGGGAAGATGATGACAATGGGATGGTTCAGGCCAGGCGTTACCTCGGAGTGGCCTCCCACTATCCCGACGCCGAGCTCCTTCGCGGCACCGTCCATGTCCCTGCAGATCGATTCAAGGAGAGCATCATCAGAGCCCTCGGGGAGAAGGATACAGGAGACCGCCCAGCGCGGCCTAACGCCCCTCGTCGCGATGTCGTTGGTGGCGATGTTCATGGCTATCCACCCGATTCGACTATATGCGCCGCTTATGGGATCGCAGTGGAGCGCCAACAGGTCTCTTCCGACCTTGACTATGGCGGCGTCCTCGCCCCTCGAAGGGCCGAAGACGACATCATCTCTCTCAGCGCCTAGGTACTTGAAGACTGCTCGATCGAGGAGGTGTGGAGGAACCTTTCCTAGGGGAAGCCGCATTGAGCATCAGCCCCACCTACCTTTGATGAACTGTCCTATAAGTAATGAAGTTCCGGCGGGCCGCTAGGTACGCTTCTCCTTTAACAGCTCATCCAGTATCTGCTTAGCCCGATCCATCCTTATCACCCTCTCAGCCACCATCCTCGCCGCCACAGCATCGATTAGGTCGCCGGTTGCCCCGACTTGGGCAGCGACATTCCTGGCATGCAACGCCATGTGCCCACGCTGAATCCCCTCAGCCGCCAAGGCCCTAAGGGCCGCTAGGTTCTGGGCGAGACCGACAGAAGCTAGGACCTCCCCGAACTCCCGGGCCGACTTGACGCCGAGGATCTTGAGGTTTATCCTAGCCACGGGATGGGCCTTCGTAAGGCCGCCCACAGTGCCCACGGCCACAGGCAGTTCGATCGTTCCGACCAAGTTTCCATCCCTGTCCTTCTCCCAAGTGGTGAGAGGTTGGTATCTACCAGTCCTCGCCGCGTAGGCGTGGGCTCCAGCCTCAATCGCTCGCGTATCGTTTCCAGTCGCCAATACGACGGCCGTTATTCCGTTCATGACGCCCTTGTTGTGGGTGGCGCACCTGTAGGGGTCCGCTGCGGCGAAGGCGTAGGCTCGGACTACACCGTCGACGACGTCTTCTCCTCCCACGGCGTCTTTGGAGATGAGTACCCTGGCTCTGGCTAGGCGGCGGTCGGCGAGGTTGGAGATGATCCTCAGGTAGACCCTTCCCCGGGTCAAGCGTTCTATGGTTGGTGCTACGGCCTCGGCCATGGTGTTGACGGCGTTGGCACCCATGACATCCCGGCAGTCCACGAGGAGTTCGACTATGACCATTGGGCCTGTGAGAGTATTCAGAACTCTTGCTTCGAGGTCCTTCACTCCACCGCCCAAGGAGACGAGGACGGGGTCGCAGGCATTGGCCTCCTGCACTATTTCCTCTTTAGCCTTCAAGACAGTGACTCGGGCACCATGGGGGTCGGGGACATCTACGACTTGGATTTGGCCCCTCATTATGGGTTCGGTGCTGGTGGCGATGAATCCACCTGTCTGGCGGGCCATTCGTGCGGCGTTGCTTGCTGCGGCGATGACGGAGGGCTCCTCTATGGCCATGGGGATCAGGTAGTCCTTTCCGTTGATGAGGAAGTTCACGGCGACCCCGAGAGGGACGGGCATGGTTCCGACGACGTTCTCCACCATTCGATTCGCGTCCTCTATTCGGAGGGCACCTGTCGTCGCGAGCGTCTTCGCTTCTTCCTCGGTTAGTTCGGCGAAGTCCTTCACTATGTTCAGACGTTCTTGGGGTGCGAGTTTATAGAAGCCCGAGATTTGGGATGTCTTGTCCATGGCTGGTTACTCCTAGAAGCCTGTTTCTGAGGAGTCGATTTATAAGACTTCGCAGAATGGCTCGACTCCCGCCGAATCCACGACGGCGGCTTCATTGTCCCCATTGGCTGCGAATTATGCTTTAACCCACGTACATCCTTAGGCTTCCATCCACTGCCATGTACTGGATATATGTATTTGTGGTTGATAAAACAGAAAGCTAACATTCTAACTATTAAACTGTTGATACGCTCTTCGCTCTCCCTGTAACTGGCAGGAGGGTCGGAAACGATCTCTGAACAAAGGACCTCGCTCCATCTGAGCATGGGAAGCTTCGACGATCTATTTCTGGAAACGTCAGACGAGGCCCTTAGGCAAGTATTCGGAGAGAAAGTCGCTGAGATCATTCTTCAACGCGTGCTCAATTCAAGTTGTGGAGAGAATCCTGATAGAGTCCAGGTTTTCTCAGATGCTTTACCGAGGGTTCTTGGATCGGGTGCTGTAACCATTGAGCGGTTAATCCTCAAACATTTGTACTATAAGTTTGAGTTGAATCTAGAACAGAAGTATGGTTACGATTTCATGGACTACATAGAGGAATTGAAGCAGTTCTCGATGACGGGGAGACAAGAATGACTGGGCTGGATAAACTTCATGGATAGCGGATAATTTGGAGCGGTTGGTTGAAGAACGGACAAAGACGACGACATTTGCAGATGGATGGATGTGAACTAAAGTGGAGAAGAAACGCATCTTGGTCGTGGACGATGACGAGACGATCCTGAAGAGCTTCAAGGAACTCCTCGAATCGAGGGGCTACCTCGTCGATACAGCTGAGACAGGGCTGGAAGCCTTGGAGAAGAGTGAGGACCAGCACTATGACCTAGCGCTACTGGATATCAAGCTCCCAGATATCGAGGGTACAGAACTCCTAGTGGAGATGCATGAGGATACTCCTCGGATGATGAAGGTCATGATCACGGGCCACGCGAGTCTGGAGAATGCTGTGGAGTCCCTGAACCTTGGGGCCGACGCCTATTTGATGAAGCCTGTGAAGCCGGAGGAGCTTTTGAGAATTGTGGACGAGAAGTTGAAGGAGCAGGAGGAGGCGGAGAGGATGAGTGAGGAGAAGGTCGCGGAATGGATAGAAAATCGCCTCCGAAAGCTGAAGGACAAGCCCAAGTGATGGCGGTTGACGACAACTCAAGAGGTCTCCTCCAAAGATGGTGAGTCGAGAGCTGAATCAAGGCCAGATTTGGCGGTCATCCTCGCTAGAATCGACACTATCGCAAAAGAGATTCGTGAACTCAAAACCCCAAGGTTTTCCAGAAACCCTTCTCGTCTTGAAGAGGTTAGGCTTAACGCCGTTCAGAAAGGAGCACTTCGGGTACTGGCCGAGGGGAGTGAGATGAGTGCGGAAGAAGTAGCCAAGGCAGTCAACCGAACTAGGTCCCTGATGGTGATAAACCTGAATCAGCTCGTGGCCCTAGGCCTCGTGGAGAGGGAGAGGAGGGGGAGACGCGTCTATTTCCGACAAAAGCAGCCTAGCCCCTCCGACGCTATTGGCGAAGAATTGAAAGTAGGTGGATGCTACCTGTTCACCGTCCTCGTTTCCGACAGCTGGCCAGAGGATACGGCTGATGCGGAGCATCTCATCGCCGAGCGTTTGAAAGGCATTTCCGACTGGAGAATTGACCACATGGCCATACTGCCGCGACTGTTGACTGACGACAACAAAAGCGGGATGAGCCCTAACACCTGACTAAGTCTAGTTGGAGTCTAATACGGGCGAGAATAGAGCCGTCAAGAATCCCCTCATCAGACGCTCAGAGAAGTCAACTAGGGATGCTTTTCCTCTTAGCGTGAAACTGAAATCTAGGGGACATGATTAAATCCTCCGACAAGAAGTGAATTCCCCGTGGTAGAGTTGAGGTACTCTGCGATCGCGGACATATACGAGAAGATCGAGGCCACCTCCAAGCGCCTAGAGATGACCGACCTCCTCGTCGAACTCATCAAGGCAACGCCCAAGAATCTGATAGGGAAGGTGGCGTACCTTACACAGGGTAAGCTTTACCCCGACTTCATGGGAATCGAGATGGGAGTCGCCGAGAAGAGCATAATCAACACCATAGCCACCGCCTCCGGAACCAAGAAGGAGGATGTGAACAAACTCTGGAAGAAGCTCGGCGACCTCGGCCTCACCGCAGAGGAGAGCCTCAAAGAATCCCGAGGTTCCAAGGCGAGACTCCTACCACCTGAACCCCTTACGGTCGAGGATGTCTACGATACCCTCGACAAAATCTCCAAGGTCAGCGGCCAAGGCGCCGTTGAAGCCCGTCAAAATGCCCTATCCCAACTCCTCGCAAGAGCAACCCCTAAAGAAGCACGGTACCTCGTGCGGACCGCTGCCGGGAAGCTCCGCCTCGGCATCGGCGACATGACCTTCTTGGACGCGTTAGCTATAGCCTATGGCGGCGGAAAGGAGGCCCGTGAGGCCGTGGAGAGGGCTTACAACGTCTCCTCCGACCTCGGGCTCGTAGCTGAGACCCTTGCGGAGAAGGGGCTGGACGGCATCAAGGGGTTCAAGATCACATTGGGGAGACCCGTGAGGCCTATGCTCTGCGAGCGACTTACCTCCGCCGAGGAGATTCTTGATAAGATGGGAGGCGAAGGCGCGGCCGAGTACAAGTACGACGGCCTCAGGATCCAAGCCCATATGTCCCCTCAAGGTATCTCCCTCTTCTCGCGTCGGCTGGAGAATCTGACGGAGCAGTTCCCAGACGTGAGAAGCGGGCTCAAGGAGAGCCTGACTACAGGAGATGTGGTCGTGGAGGGGGAGTGCGTGGCCGTTGACCCGAATACGGGGGATCTTCAACCCTTCCAGGTCGTAACTCACCGCAGGGGAAGGAAATATGAGGTGAAGGAGACGGCTGAGGAGATCCCAGTCGTCCTCGAACTCTTCGACATCCTATACCTCAAAGGAGAGACCCTCCTCGACACCCCATACCTGAAGAGGAGAGACGCTTTGACAAGCGTCGTCAAGGAGACGGAGCACGTCAAGATTACTCACCCGACGATAGTTAAGGACCCGCACAGGCTCGATGCGTTAATGGATGAGGCCGTCGAAGCGGGCTGCGAAGGGGTAGTCGTCAAATCCCTCAGCGAAGACTCCGTCTACCAAGCTGGAGCGCGCGGCTTCCTCTGGATCAAGTACAAGCGAGAATATCGGAGCGAGATGGCGGACACTGTAGACCTCGTCATCGTAGGAGCCTTAGCTGGACGCGGGAGGAGGGCTGGAACCTACGGCGCACTCCTCATGGCATCCTATGATGAGGAGCAGGACATGTTCAAGACAGTCTGCAAGCTTGGAACCGGCTTCAGCGACGAGGCGCTGGCCTCCCTTCCTAAGACCTTGGCGGAGTATAGGCTCGACCACCCCCACCCGAGGTTGGACTCGAAGATGGTGGCGGACTTCTGGTTCGTCCCAGTGAAGGTCTTGGAGGTCAGGGGGGCCGAGCTGACTCTGAGCCCCTCTCATACATGTGGATGGAGCATGATCAGGAAGGATGGCGGTCTGGCGGTGCGTTTCCCGCGATTCACTGGTAAGTGGCGGGATGACAAGGGGCCCGAGGATGCGACGTCTGTTAAGGAACTCGTGGAGATGTATCAGTCGCAGCTCAAGCGCGTCAAGGACTGAGTCTGGCGAGTGATCCTTCCTTTGGTTAGGCTCTCGAGGGTCTCTGACATGAGGTGCTGATTTCGGTACTTAAGCGATATCGGCGATGCGTTGCCGTGGGTCATCTTCTTGGCGTGTATCTGAAGCTTGCAGGCTCCGTCTTGTTGGCTTGACCTATCCGAAGATCAAGGTGGTGGCGTATGCGGTCAGGATGGAGAAGAGGACGATGCCGGGAAGTGTCAAGAACCAGTACAATATCACTCCCCTATCTTAGAGAAGTATTGATATTACAGACCGACCCAGCCACTCGTGGATATTAGCTGTAAGCAACCAATATGGTGGTTGGATCTTTCTCTTCACCTGAAGCTAAACAGGCCTGTGACGGAGCCCACGACTGCGAAGATCGCCGACGCGATAGCTGGGACGACGAAGCTCAGAATCCACGCGATGCCGAAGTTCCTCACGAGTTTCGTATCTACCTTCGCCTTTAATGCTCGACCTCCCCCGAGGATGGCGGCTATCATTACGTGCGTTCCTGAGAGGGGGATGCCTATGAAGGCGAAGGTGAAGATGAGCGGTGTTGCCACAATCTGAGAGATCAGTGCGGCGCTCGGCGTGAGGGTGACCATTCGCTCCCCTACGTTGCCAATGACTATGCGGCCTAATACGACGAGGCCTAGGGACATGGCGAGGGCGCAGATTAGCCTAATACCTACGGGGTCAAAGAGGCTCAGAATGACTCCTGAGGCGTTTCCCACATCGTTCCCCCATCTACAGAACTGGAGGATGAATGTGCTCAGAATAAGGAGTCTCCCACACGATTGCTCAAACTCCTCAGGTTTCCGAGACCTGGCTTTCAGCCGAATCATAGCCTTGGTTCCAAAGTATGTGACGAAGAAGCCGACGGGCATAGAGACTAGCCAGCCTCCGATTATGGCTCCGATGGTCTTCCAGTTCACATCGCCCAAGCCAGCGGTGACGATGCCGAAGCCTAGGAGGGCACCTATGGTGGAGTGGGTTGTGGAGACCGAGAGGCCGAAATAGGAGACGAGCGTGAGCCAGAGAGAGGAGGAGAGAAGAATCATCAATGCATACCCCTCCGTTAGGGGTTTGTTCAGGAAGCCGGTTCCTATGGTTCCTTGTACGCCGGAACCGAGGAAAATCGCACCTAAGGTTCCTAGAATGGATCCCGTAACCACTGCTTGGTTGATGGTCAGGGTTCTCCCGCTCACAATAGGGGCTGTTGTCTCGTCGTTGGCGCCGATCGACCAGGCTTGGTAGAGGGCGATTGACCAGCTCAGAATAGCTATGAGGCTTGGCACACCTTCACCTGAGTTTCAGTTCAAGCATTGTCGGCTCTGGTTTCACCAGAATGGCTACCTCGAATTATATAAAGCATGGATTCTGCAGCAGGGAGAACGTGGTGATGGCTTAAAGGTAGTTGATATATAGAAAAAATATACTAAATAGTTTTAAACCTGAACGTGCATCTTTACATCACAGGAGTGCTAGGTCTTGGCAACTAGGAAGCTGCTCCTCTGGTTCGAGAAACGCCGGAGGTCCAAGACGCTGAACCTCGCCCAGCAGCAAATCACCTTGGCAATGAGCACCGTCGGAGAGCTGGACACCGCCCTGAAGGCTTTCTCCGAGGTCAGACACGAAGAGATGGACAGCGCAATCAAGCGCCTCTTCGCCCAAGAGGAGGAGATCGATGTGCTCCGCAAGACCGTCCTAGAGGAGTTGGCTAGGGGCGAGCTGCCGGGCGTCTACCGAGAGGATCTGAAGCGGTTGGTAGGCTATTTGGATGAGTTTGCAGATCAGGTGAAGGACTCAGCGCGAAGCCTTAGGGTTCTAGGATGGCCGACATTTCCTAGGGAAATCATGAACCAGTACCTGAAGATGTCGCAAGACCTAGTAGATGGCGTTAAGGTGTTGGGTGACTGTATCGAGACCTTGGACATAAGCCCTGCGGAAGTGAAGGAAAAGGCTGAGCAGGTGGACCTCTACGAAGGCAGAATAGACGACGAATACCTCAAGACTAGGATGCTCTTCATTAAGTACGGCAAGGAGATGGAGCCCGCAACCCTAATGGTCCTCCGAGACCTACTCGACTTCATGGAGAAGGCATCTGACACATGTGCGCGCACCGCTGACTACCTGCGGATGCTGGCCGCATCTGAGGGCCCGTAGGCCTACGAGCCCAAGAATTCGGTCAGAAGTAGTCTAAAGCAAATTAGCTTCCTGCAAACACTTTGCCAGACCGTGTGCATCAGATTATTCCGATCAATATTCTTAGCTAACGGCGCTCTGCGTGAGTTTGAAGGCCAGCTGCTTCAGGAAGAAGCCTTGACATCATCCTTCTCCACAGTCTCTCAGTTATGAAGGACGGCGCCCTGTTCCACGAGCCTCTTCTGAAGCTTCTCCACATCCAGCCACCTAGGAACCACACGGTACGTGGCACAAAGTGCAGCGGCGGTTCCGGCAGCTTGGCCCATGGCCATGCACGTACCCACAACCCTAGCGGAGCCCATTGCTTCATGGGTAGCTGAGGCGCATCTGCCTGCGACGAGGAGGTTGTCCACCTTCTTTGGCACCAAGCACCTGTAGGGTATGTCGTAGGAGCCTCCGTCCTTCACGTGGAGGTGAATCACCTTCTTCGGGTCATCTGGGGAGTGAATATCCGCTGGGTGGGAGCCTTTGGCGATAACATCCGGGAATTTCCTACCCTCCAAAACATCTTCTTCCGTTAGGACGTATTCACCGATGATTCTCCTCGTCTCCCTCACTCCGACCTGCGGAGCTACGTCTATAAGGTGAGCGGACTCGAAGCCTGGGACGTACTTCTTCAAAAACTGTACCGTAATCAACGCCTGTCTCCTAAGCTCTATCTCCGCCCGAGTCAGGTTCCAAGCGTCGGTGCTATCCACGTTCGCAACATTGGTCGCGTAGACGCCCATCTCTCCTCTCCGAGGCGTCATTTGGAGACATAGGCCTCCCCTCGGGGAGAAGGGGTGCATATCTCCCCTCTCCACGGCTTCCTCGACTAGTTTGAAGAAGCCAGCCATGGCCGGCGCCTGATAGATGTCGTGTAGCTGAGCAATTGTCTCCTCGACACTTCTCCTACCATAGGGGTTTTCCCCGATGATGAATTGGCCCGGGTTCTCCCTAACATAGGCCAATATCTTCTCCTGGTCGACATTGCCCATCCTAAGCATCAAGGAGACGTGCTGCATGGAGCCATCACCCCTACCCCTAACATAAGGGGCTCCAGCAGAGGACGCCACATCGCCATCGCCTGTCGAGTCCACCACCAACCTGCCCAAGATGGCCTGAGCCCCACCCTTGTTGGCTACGACAACGCCCTTGATCGTATCCCCGTCCATAACTACATCTTGTACATGGGTGTGAAGGAGGAGCTTGACGCCAGCCTCCAGAGCCGTCTCAAGGAGAACATGCTTCATGAGCGCAGGGTCGACGAGGGTTATGGAGCCGGTGGACCACCAGAGATTGTCCTGCAGATGTCCTAGGGTTCCTCCCAGTTTTTGTAGTCGGTCGATTACTTCTTGAGGGATACCACCGACTATCTGCCTCCCCTGCATGTCAAGGAAGGAGTTCAAGGTGGTGACGAATTGCCCCGTGATGGCTCCGCCGAGGAAACCATACCGCTCCACGAGGAGAGTGTCAGAGCCATTTCTCGCACTCGCTATCGCAGCAACTACTCCAGCAGGGCCTCCCCCTGCGACGATGACATCATGTTCACCAACGATTCTAAGAACCAATCGGAATCTCCGATGAATAGTTGGTTGAATGCTTCAAATAACTTTGCATCAACAACCTAGATGACAGCAAAGAGCTCAGATATGTTGAGGCTGCGACAAACCCCACATACTACTAGTTGAGTGAGAATTCCTGCTATGGGATGGCGAGACGGATAGAAGGAGTGTGACGTTAGACGGTTGGGGTGCCAAGGCTAGTCCTACGGCGCAGGTTAGGAGGTACATCGATGACGCGAACAGCGTTCTGACTAGAGATGACGTAGACGGGGTTACCGACAGGGTCGTACTGGTTGTTGAGGCGCATGACGCCTGTGAGGACGAGTTTTACTTTAAGGGTCGAGCCATCGGTGAGGCGGTACTCGTTCCAATCCTCCTTCACGACCTCGAAGTCCACGGGCTCCCCTTCGGGAAGTTGCTTGGCCAACACGGTCTCCTCCCTATTTCACGTAATGATTGTATACACTCCCTTTTATCTCTGAAGTCACCTCTTCCCAAACGACCACATATCGTGATCCTGATGGTGAAGCTGGGAATCGTCGCCGACGACCTGACAGGTGCAAACGACACGGGGGTACAGTTCGCCAAGGTAGGACTGAAGACCCTAGTCCTCTGGAACCTAGAGAGGGTGGAAGGGGTCTCAGCAGAGCATGATGTGGTCGTTGTTGACACGGAAAGCAGGGGCGACAGCAAGGAAGAGGCCTATCGGAAGGCATTCGTGGCCGCGGGTGCCCTGAAGAAGGCTGGGGCGAGCCTCTTCTACAAGAAGATCGACTCCACCCTGAGAGGAAACATCGGCGCGGAACTCGACGGCGTCTTGGATGCCCTTGGGGTATCCACGACTATACTCTGTCCAGCCTTTCCTAGGAATCGAAGGGTGACCGTGGGAGGCCATCAACTGGTCGGAGGCATACCGGTGGAGCGGACGGAGATGGGTCGAGACCCCATAGCTCCCGTTAAGACATCCTATATCCCGACCCTAATCGGCGAGCAGAGCCGACGGAGAGTAGGCCATGTCCCCCTGACCGCCATCATTGAGGGATCTGAAGTCATTAAGGCGAGGATTCTGAAGGAGCATGAAACGGGGATAGATATCTTCGTCTCAGACGCAGTTTCAGACGATGACTTGAGAGCCATAGCCCAAGCAGCCTTCTCCCTTGGGGATACTCCTCTTCTCTGCGGCTCCGCCGGCCTAGCAGAGGAGATCCCCCATACCTTTGGTCTTCTCCCGAGGAGAGGTGGAGTCCTAGTCCTCGCTGGGACGGTGAGCATGGTAACAGCCCAGCAGATTGATGTCTTGGAGAGGATGATGCAGGCTATAGTCGTGACCATCGATTCTGGTGAGATGTTCGGAGGAGAAGAGCGTAGACGCAGAGAGATGGTGAGGGTTCGGAGCATGGCAAAGGAAGCGCTGAACAAAGGAAGAGATGTGGTCGTCAGGTGGGCCAGATCGAGTCAGGAGGCGGAGGAGGCGAAGAAACTCAGCATCTCACTAAATCAAAGCCTCAGCCAAGTCGTCCTCTCCACCTTTGGAGAAATTGCTAGGGTCCTCGTCGACAAGAGTCTTGCAGGCCTCATCCTCACCGGGGGAGACACCACGATGAACGTGATGAACGCCCTTGAGGCCACGGGAATCAACATCCAAGGAGAGGTCGAGGCCGGAGTCCCCGCAGTCACCATAGCGGGAGGACGATGGGATGGATTGCGGGTCGTCACTAAGGCCGGTGCCTTCGGCGATGACCTAACACTCACGCGCGCCGTCCAGTATCTGAGGTGGACGAGATGAGAGAGGAGAAGCCAATAATTGCTATCACCATGGGCGACCCCTCGGGCATAGGCCCGGAGATCATAGTGAAAGCCCTCGGCGAGGAGAGAATCTGCGAGATCTGTCGTCTGATCGTGATAGGTGACGCTGGGGTCATGGCTGCCGCGTCGAAGCTGGTTTCACCGAACCTACAAGTCAACCCCGTAGATGCTATCACCCAAGCAAGCTTCAGACTAGGAATCATAGATGTCCTCGACCTGAAGAACATCGACATCAACAGTTTAGAGCATGGCAAGGTGGACCGAGATTCCGGCAGAGCCGCCGTTGAGTACGTCAAAAAGGCCATCGACCTCGCCATCAAGGGGGATGTCGACGCCATCGCGACTGCACCTCTGAACAAGGAGGCCATGAACCTTGCAGGGTTCCCATACCCGGGGCATACGGAGATTTTGGCCGAGACGACTGGATCGAAGAATTACGCTATGATGCTCTTAGCGGGCTCCCTCCGAGTTGTGCATGTAACTACTCATATCTCTCTGCGCAAGGCCTGCGACCAAATCAAGAAGGAACGGGTCGCTACCACGATTCGTTTGACGGACCGAGCCATGAAGGACTTGGGTATAGCGAGGCCGCGGATCGCCGTCGCTGGGCTGAATCCCCACGCAGGTGAGGGAGGCCTCTTCGGGACGGAGGAGCATGACGAGATTGCTCCAGCAGTGAAAGAGTGTAGGTCTGGGGGAATCCTCGCGGAAGGGCCTTTCCCACCGGACACGGTCTTCCTTAGGGGGAAGCGTGGGGAGTTCGACGCCGTCGTGGCCATGTACCATGACCAAGGACACATTCCTGTTAAGATTCTGGGCTTCGAGGAGGGCGTGAACGTGACCATAGGCCTTCCCATCATACGGACCTCGGTCGACCATGGGACGGCCTTCGACATCGCTTGGAGGGGGGTCGCTGATCCTAGGAGTATGGTTGAGGCGATTTGGGTTGCGGCGGAGATGGCCAAGGCCAGGATAGCTGCCAAGGAGAGACTGAATACGTAGGTGGAACCTTAGTGAGCATAATATCATTCTAGATCAGTATTTCGAGTGTAAGGTTGAGATCCCTCGGATCAGAGTGGGGAAGAGACAGACTGTTGGAACTCTGATTAACGAAGAGGCATTACTGCTAGCGAAGTTCCTGAGAGACGAAAGGAAGACGTGGATCCCAAGAAGCCCTCCAGTCTAACTGTTTGTTGTGTTCTATGGTTCTATACTCACACACTCAAGTGTGTGTGAGATGAGAGTGAGTGAGAGAGAGTAGCAGGAGTAGAAGAAGAGAGAAAGATCAAGTTTTAAGCCCCAAACCCAAACCCCCTCTCCCTTTCTCCTTCTCCTCCACCCTCCCCAGCCCCCACTCTCTCTCCGTCTCCATCCCTCTCTCCTACTAACTCTCTCAACACAAAAAACACACACAAAACCAAAACGATCTTTCTCCTAGGATCCGTAAGGAACCTCTGCACAGGCGACAATAGACCAATACGTGAACCACCGTTTAATCTCAATCCACTTCCCGCTGGCCAGACCGTAGCTCGTCAAGTCGCTGTAGTAATAGTAGCCATACCCGCCTAGATTGTCGACATGAACTAGAACCATCGCATGGCCTCCTAGAGTTGAGTTAGTGAAGAATGCGACTGCACTCTTTATACCCGCCGCCTCTAACATCGTCCCGGCCAATATGCTGAAACCTGAGCAATCTACGGGCCTCCACGCGTCACACGTGGACAGGAAAGGTATTTCAGACTAAGAAGGCGTAGTGTCTCAGGTAGTTGGTGGTTCACCTTGACGGATAAGCTGAGTGGTCCTGAGCTTGTGGAGAAGACCTTTGTATACATAGCTGGCCTTGCCAGAGACTGTAGAAAGGCTGTCACGGTGAAGTTTGAGCGTGAACACAAAGGAATACCCTTCGATTCTGCAGAAGCGGTCATGAGGAGAGAGGTGGAATCATGGTTTGCCACGAGAGACAGGAACGTTAAGCTAAGCTGTGAGGAAAGCATGACCGGTAGGCCAGGGGAGATACTTGTTACCTATTCAGGAGCGACCAAGGACACACGTTTCAAGATTCATGTCAATGGCCTCTTCACGCTAACTGGGTCTTCTGGCAAAGCATCCTCTTACCTCAGAAATCTGAATTTGAGCGTTGACAAGAGAGATTTCACAAGGTAGACGTTCAGCATTCTAGAACTTCTAGGTCATAGCGCACCAAGCATAACGTTTTTCCTGTAGCGCGCGCTGTGTGTGAGATGAGAGTGAGAGAGAGTAAGAGAGGGTGAGGAAGAAGAGGAGAGCGTGAGCAGTAGAGTGAGCGAGAAAAAAGATTAAACTTTAACTCCCACACACGCTCAGAAGGCGCAAGTCTTGCGGAACCCTCCCCATTTTTGGACAACTTTTACACTCGACTCGGCTAAGTCAATACGAAACTAAAAAATCGCTTAGAGAATGAGGAGTATCTAGGGAGCGCCTAATCGGGCTTGGGCGAGCCTTAGAAGGGAGACATAGTAGCCTCTGTCCAAGTGTCTTCCCTTTCCCAAGCCCGGGCATACGTCGGTAGCCCCAAAGGTGTAGGTGGAACCCTCCTGCCGGAGCCATACCGGGTAGAAGTGGCAGACAAGGGGACGAACTGCGTAGATTTTGCATCTGTTCTCGTCGAGGAAGACGCACCGTCCGTCCTTCTTCCTCATCCTGATGACGTAATGGCCAGACCCCTCAATCGGCTCAGCGAAATCCTCAACTGTAAAACCCGTCGTCTGGCTGATCCGGTGGGCCTCCGATAGTAGGAGTAGGATCCGCCTCTCGCGGTCCGGGGCGTCTTCGCAGCATCTTGCACAGCGAACACACTCCCAGTGAACGTCAGGAGGGTAGGATAGCCGGACATTCCTCGAAGCCCTGCGACGAAGCACCAGATGAGAATTCAAGCCACATCTCGTTCGTTGCGTCCCGAGAACGACTCCTAGGGGATATCATTGTTGAGAGGTTCCCTACGCCGTTATCTCGATAGGCCTCTCCTCTTTCTTGGGTGCTCCTTAGAGGCTTCTCAGTTATCCTATTCTGCCGCCGACCAACCTCTCCGCGCGTGAACGGGCGTCCGGTTTCGCTTTCTTGCCTTCATTCAGGTTGACGCCACAGTAGGGGCAGGTCGGATAGATCTCCCTACCCTTACCTGCGGGTCCTGACGGCATAAGGTAGTTGGGAAACTCGAACTCCTTCTCACAGGAGGTGCACTTAGTCATCTGAGGTCACTTCGTGAGGAGGATGCCCGCTATATAAAAAGTTTGGGAAGGACCAAAGCAATTCTACTGTATCTTCTCCACTTTCTTCCAATCCTCAAGGAAACGCTGCAGCCCTATATCAGTCAAGGGGTGCCTTATCATTCTCCGGAGAACGTCAGGAGGGATGGTGGCCACATGTGCCCCAGCCTTGGCTGCGTCGATCACATGCAATGGGTGCCGAATGCTTGCCACGATTACCTGCGTCCTGTAGTCGTAGTTATTGTATACCTGAACCATATCCCGGACAACCTGCATCCCCTCGTGGCCTATGTCATCCAGTCGTCCTATGAAGGGGCTCACGTAGGTAGCCCCCGCCTTCGCGGCTAGAAGGGCTTGATTCGCCGAGAAGACTAGGGTTACATTGGTCTTGACACCCTCCCTACTCAGAATCTTGACAGCCTTCAGCCCCTCTTCAATAATGGGTATCTTCACGACGATGTTGGGAGCGATGCTTGCGAGATCCCTCGCCTCTTTAACAATGGCCTCGGCCTCAGTGCTCACTGCCTCGATGCTGATAGGGAAGTCGGCGATCCGGACGATCTCGGCGACTAGGTCTTTGAAACTCCTCTTCTCCCGCGCCATGAGGGTGGGGTTGGTGGTCACACCATCTATGATCCCGAGGTCATTCATCCTTCTGATCTCGTCAACGTTCGCCGTGTCTATGAAGATCTTCATCGATTCACCTTGAGGTTTCACGTCCCATTGGAAACGGCCTCTCATATTATGGATGATGAACTTAAGCCTAGAGTTCCCAGAGGAGCCTTGCGAGGTTCTTCCCTAGGGCCAGTTCCTTCTGCGCCTCAGTCAACCTAGTATACTCGTAGACCATCAGGCCGATCTTCGGTATGCCTCCGACAGCGTTAGATCCATAGATTAGCCTGTCCGCGCCGATCTGGGTGGCGATCTGGTCGATATACCCAGGCTCCGTCACCAGCGATAGCCCGAAGTATACGTTCTTATGCTTACTCCCCGCTTCGAGGGCCTCCGCTTGAAAGTACCTGTACCCACTATGATCCATGATGATTGGAACATCAGGGAATTCTTCAGCCAACTTGCCAATAAGCCTCGGGTAGCCACCCTCGCCCGAGGAGTGGATCGTAACTGGAATGCCAAGATCTCTCGCTTTCTTCATGACTGGATGCGTCACGACGGAGTCGATGTTGTATCGGTGTGTCGTCGGCATCAACTTCATTCCCTTGAACCCGTACTCCTTGACGACGGTCTCTAGTTCTTCGACGGAGTTGTAGAAGTTGGGATTGATGTAGGCGCAGGGGATGAATCTGTCCCTCTTCGGGAAGCTCTTGAGGGCCTCGTACATCTCCTTATTCAGGGGGCGGATGGTTCTACTGGGTGGGAAGAGGACGGCTCGGTAGTCTCGACCCACCTCATCGAAGAGTTCTACGAGGCGGTTGAGGTTGCCAGAGCCCTTCGGCTCAGGGTTCCAATACGTCTCATAATCAAGTATCGAGGATAGCATGGTGCATACGTTTCCATTTACACACTTAATACTTACCGAACAAGACCTCCATCAAAGGTGTCATAGCCATTCGCCAACCTCAATTCGATAGCGATGCTTCTGATCCAGCTGATAAGAACCCTCGAAGGGAAGGTATCATTAATTCACATGAATCATGGACCCAAGATTCGAAGCAATTTTATAATCGATGCAGAATTCTACAAGCGAGGAGAATGAGGCTGACTATGGGCGACGAGGTCTTATTGATCCGTGAAGAGGAGGTCGAGGGCCTCCTATCTATGGATGAGACCATAGAGACTGTGGAGGAGGCCTTCAGGGTGAAGGGACTTGGAAAAACCCAGATGCCTCCGAAGACGTACCTCACCTTCGACAAGTACCAAGGAGACTTGAGGGTTATGCCCTCCTACTTGGAGACCTTGGACTCGGCTGGGGTGAAGGTCGTCAATGTTCATCCCCACAATCCCATCAGATATGGAATGCCAACGGTTATGGGGTTCATCGTCCTCGTCAATCCCAAGAACGGGGCCGTAACCTCGATAATGGATGGAACCTACATCACCGGCATGAGAACGGGCGCCGCAGCCGCTGTGGCAACCAAGTACCTAGCTAGGAAGAACTCGAAGATCCTCGGGTTGGTCGGTGCAGGTGTCCAAGCGAGGACGCAGCTTCTGGCAATGAGTAAGATCCTCAAACTCGAGGAGGTTAGAGTTTGGAGCTTGCCAGAGTCCACCATGGACGCCTTCATTAGTGAGGCGGAGAAGATTTACGACCTCAAGTTCCACCGTTCCCGAAGTTGTGAGGAATGCGTAAAGGAAGCGGATGTCATATCGACCGTCACACCGAGTACCGCACCCATAGTCAAGTGCACGGCGATATCGCTTGGAACACATATAAACGCCATGGGGGCAGACGCGCCAGGGAAGGAGGAGCTCGACCCCGAGATACTCCTGAAGGCCAAGGTCGTTGTCGATGACCTAATCCAAGCCCGCCACAGTGGCGAGATAAATGTGCCAATCAAGAAAAGAATCTTGAGGGTTAAGGACATCTACGGAGAACTCAGCGAGATCATAACTGGGAAAAAAGAGGGACGAGCCTCCGAGGAGGATGTGACCGTCTTCGACTCAACCGGCCTCTCACTGCTGGATGTCTCGACGGCAACCCTTGTTTACAACAAGGCTCGGGAGAAGGGTATTGGCACTTGGTTGGCGATTCGCTAGAGCCTGCATACCATGAGAGGATAGTAATAAAAACACAACCACCATATTTTATCGCATGGCGAAACTTGACTTCGGAATACAGATTGAACCCCAATACGGCTTCACCTACGAGATGATTAGGAAGATCGCGGAATCGTGTGAGACCCTAGGCTTCGAGTCAATATGGGTCTCGGACCACTTCTTCATGACCGACGACTCCATCGGCATACCCTGCCTCGACTGCTGGACAACCCTAACCGCCCTCGCCCGAGACACAAAGAAACTCAGGATGGGGGCCATGGTCTCCTCCCAGAGCTACCGCAACCCAGCACTCATGGCCAAGGTCGCTACGACCATCGACCACCTCAGTAATGGCCGCCTCTACTTCGGCATCGGCGCCGGCTGGAAGGAGGTCGAGTACCGCGCTTACGGCTACCCCTTCCCCAAACCCGCCGTCCGCATCAGGCAACTCGATGAGATGATCCAAATAGTGAAGAAGATGTGGACCGAGGACAAGCCCACCTTCAAGGGAAGATACTACAGGATCGAGGAGGCCCTCTGTTTCCCCAAACCCGTCCAGAAGCCTCATATCCCCATCTGGGTGGGCGGGACAGGGGCCTTCACACTGAGGGTGACGGTGAAGCATGCTAATGCCTGTAACTTCGCTTGGACTCTCCCCCCTAACGCGTTCAAGCAGAAGCTTGAGATACTGAGGAACCACTGCTCAAGCCTTGGAAGAGACTACAACTCGATCAGGAAGTCGGCAGCCATAATGATTACTATGGCTCAGACGGAGCGTGAACTCAAGCGGAAACTCGAGGATCAGGAGAGGAAGAAGGATACGCCGTACATGAGGTACCTTAGTAGACAGCCCCCCAACCTAGTCGGTACTCCTGACATGGTCGCTGAGCGGATGAGAGAATACCTTCCTTTGGGCGTTGACCACTTCATACTAAGGTTCCACTTCGGGGACGAGATAGCGTCGATGACCCTCTTCATGGATGAGGTGAAGAACCGACTCTAACATCCTCCGTCACAAACATACTTTCCCACGCAAATATCTTCGCCTGACTCAGATAGACTCAGCCGTGTTCTCAAACCATTACCTTGTTTTCAAGCCAAGTGGAAGCCTCTGTAGTTTGGCTTTTCCACGACAGACACAAATAATGGATTTATATGCAAACGGGTTCAAGTCTACTATTGGTGACTGTTGGATGGGTTTGTTATTAGAAATCCTATTTCTAGTAAAAAGATTGATAGTCTATATCATTTAAATAGATAATCTACTCAATAATGCTGAGAGACCATATATGTTGGTGACAGAATGGAAAATAAAATTCAGGTATTGAGGGAAACTAGCAAGTCGGTAATTTTGGATTGTGCCTTGGAAAACGGTGCCATAGTTGCCGCCAATGGTTCTAAGAAGTATTTTCCGAAAGAAGCCAGTTATTATGCTTACGTTTGGCCTCGAGACGCTTCCTTCGCGTGTGCAGCGGCAGACATTCTTGGGGTCGATGGCATCCAAGAAAGGTTTTTCGATTGGTGTTTGAATAGGGCGGAGGATTTTCAGGATAGCGGGTTGTTCTATGAGAGGTACTTCACAAATGGTCTGAAGTCGCTTTCAAGGTTTCAACCAGATCAGACAGGGTCCGTTCTTTGGGCAGTTTGGCATCACTTCAAGGACGATTTGAAGGAGGCTCTAAGATATGAGAGGCTCATCCGCAAAGCCGCTGACGGCCTTTGTGGAAAATGGAGGAAAGACCACCTCACAATAATCACCAATGACCTATGGGAGGAGCGCCTAACATTTCCCGATCTTTCGGAGAATTTTACGTATTCCCTAGCTACCTGCATAGAAGGGCTCGAATGCGCAGACGCAATTCTGCCTAAGAGAAGTTGGTTGAAGACTGCTGGCGAGATGCGAAGAAGGCTCGAAAGCCACTGGAAGGGCTTCTTCTTCAGAAGCTACGGCAAACTCAGCGATGAACGCGTAGACTCCTCTGTGCTAGGACTGGTTTACCCCTTTGAGATATATCCCCCAAATGATAGCAGGATCGTCGCAACCGTCGAAGAGATAGAGAAACGGCTAGTAATCAATGGCGGGGTTCACAGATACGAGCACGATGATTACGACGGCTGGATGCACGAGACCACGTGCAGGAGGAAAGGATCAGGCGCGTGGCCGCTGCTCAACTTTTGGATGAGCATCTACCACTCCAAGCGAGGCAACCGTGAGAAGGCTCTACAATACTACAACTGGGTGCTGGAGAGAGTGGACAAGTTCATACCTGAACAAATCTTTGAAAACGATATTCAAGTCTCGGTGAGCCCTCTCTGCTGGAGCCACGCAATGTTCGTAATGGCCAGTAGAGAACTCGGATACATCTGAACTCAGAGAAAGCTTAAGCCCCTTGGGCACTCACACACCGCTCACGTTCGCTTCAGGCGCCCACTCACCGGCAGAAATTGTCTCCTTTGCACATCCTCTCAGTGGAAATCGTATGGTATTTGGCTTCCTATTATTGTGTTTCCCGTTATTATTGCGTTTATTAGTTGTCCTGATCCTGTCTTGTATATTCCGTACGTATTGTTGATTAGTGTGTTGTCTATTATTGCCAGGTTCTTTTTGTCTATTCCTTCTAGTATTATTCTTATTCCTGCTGGATCTGTAAAACTCACTCCTCTTGTGTCTCTTATGGTGTTGTGTATTATTTGTTCATTGTCCATTGGTTCTCCCACTCCGATTAATATACCGAAATGAGTAGCGTCTTCTATGGTGTTATTTTCTACTAGGGTGTTGGCAGCGCTTACGTAGAATCCCGCTGAGTTTCTAGCCTCACCTTGGAAGTCATGAACATAATTATTAATTGCCAGAACATCAGTGCCATTGTTTATTTCTATGCCTACCCCTGTTATCCTGTATACTTCGTTGTCGCTCACTATTATGTGGCTTTCTTCGATTAAACATATGCCGTCTATTCCTTGGAATATATTATCTTTCGAATCATATTGAGGTTGGTCGTCATGTATTATGTTGTTAGTTATTATGCAGTTCTCTGCTCCCCATATTCCTATTCCGCTGCCTTCGTCTGTGTGCGCTCCTGTTATTGTGTTGTGGTCTATGAGGGCGTTTCTCATTAGGAATCCTGGTATGAATCCTCCAGTGAATATTCCACTGTCTCCAAAGAATCCGTTTATTTGGTTGTTGGTTATTTGTGCTCCGTCTACTGAGTTGAGGATTACGGCAAATCCTGACACGTGAGAGTTAATGCCTGTTTTACCAGTGTTATCAACTCCGCAATTGTTTATTATGGTGTTCTTGCTAGCATAGACATCTATACCGTTTCCTGTTGTATCATGAATGTACACACATTGCACTTGTAGGTTATCAGCGTAGAATCCAGCGCTTATACCGGCACTTGTCCCTGTGTTGTATTGGCTGCTTCCATCTAGGGCTAAGTCTTTTATTATGACATTTTTGGATGATTCAATCCTTATTATATTATTTTGAGCGGTTAGTTTTATGATGCTAGACGCCCCTTCCCCGAAGATTGTTATGTTATTATTGTTGTTTAATACTATGGCTGTGCTTATCAGGAATGTTCCACGGGGAATGTGTATTTGTAAATTTGATGGGTGTGCTGATAGTATTTTCTGGAATGCGCTTATATCATCGTTCTGGTCGTCTGGGATTGCTCCATAGTTAGTTATATCATATGTTAAGCCGGGGGTTGCTAGAAGTGCATCATAAGTGCTTTGTAAAGAGTTGTATTGGCTCTGTAAGCTGTTGTAAACACTCTGTAAAGCGTTGAAACGGCCCAGTAGAGTGTTATGGCTGCTCAGTAAGGTGTTGTATTGGTCCTGTGAATTATTGTAACTGCTCTGCAGCGCGTTGTATTGGTTCTGCAAGGAATTATAGGTATTCTGTAGAGAGTTGTATTGTGCATTGACATTTTGGAGCTGGTTATAGGTAACAGAACCAACTATGCCAATTAAGACGACTAGTACAACAACAGTAATTATGAAAGTAGTTTGACCCACTTTTTTTCTACCATTTGTATTGATATCGCTAATCTCCGCTCGCCTCCATTAACCAGTTTAAACTGATCATTTACAGGTATTTTTGGGTTTGGGATTAAACTTAATCCCCGGCACTCACAGAGAAAGTTTAAGCGCGGTACTTGCCATAATGTCATGGTTGCCACGAAGGCCACAAGGAAGCCGAGCCAAACCTGAGGGCTATCTGAAAAGGAGAAACACATGGAACTGAAAAATAGGGCTAACAGGCTACTCGCAAGATCGATCGAGGTTCTAAGACTTCTCTGCTTCGAGAACGGCGCCATAATCGCCGCACCCACATCACATGCTTCCTGCAACCACATCTGGGAAGCGTTGGGCACGCCTCCATTGACACCTGAGGCTTCCGGATACCATCGTGTTTGGGTTCGCGACGGAACCTACATAGCGATGGCACTTGACGCCATAGGTGATCATGATCGATCAAGGAGGTTCTATGAGTGGTGCATGCAGGTTCAAGATCCTTCTGGTTGCTGGCTTCAATGTTACTTGCCCGATGGAAGAAGGGCTATAGACGGTCTAGAGATGGACGAGGTCGGCACCCCAATCTTCGGAGCAATCAATCACTACTTGGTGACGAGGGATAATGGCTTCCTTTCAAAGGCGTGGCCGATGACCAAGAGGGCAGCGGCATTCCTCACTCAGAACTTGGCGTCTAACGGCTTGATGAACCCATCCTACGACCTGTGGGAGGAGCGTTGGGGACACCATCTTTACTCAAATGTCGCTGCTGCCGCCGGCCTCCTCTCAGCCTCTTATCATGCTGAGGTGTGCGGAGAGAGATCACAGATCGAAGACTGGAGAAATGCCTCAGAGGTCTTGAAGAAAAGTATCTTTGAGAAATTCCTGCTTTCAGAAAAGGGATCTTTTGCACGTTCAATCGATCCGGTTGACAGTAATATTGACGTAAGCGTTCTGAGTTTAGTTTTCCCTTTCTCTCTTCTACCTCCCAAAGATATCCGTATCCAGAGGACTGTTGAAGAGATCGAGGCGAAATTGGTTAAGGGGAAAGGGGTTATGCGATACTCGGGTGACAAATACGATGGCATACCTGAACATCACCCTTGGAGAGAGACTGAGGGAAATCTCTGGGTTCCAGCCACGTTATGGCTCGCACTCTACTACATAAAGGCTAGACAGAGGAGGAAGGCACGCAGACTATATAACTGGGTCGTCAAGAGCGCAACTGATGACTTTTTGCTTCCTCAGCAGGTGGACAAGAATGGCAGGCCAATTTCAGCTATTCCCTACGGATTAGCTCATGCTCTGTTCATCCTGACAACCCTACAATTCGGTGAACCCTATAGTAGCTCCAAGGCTGTGTCAGAGCCACAGCAAACTCACCACTGACGGCTATTTTGTCCTCAAGACTCGGTGAAAGAGGCGAACTTCTACTCACGTTTGATATGGCCTGAGCCCCATGGGAGGCTGGAACTCCATCCTTCTCAGCCTGGCAGCTCCGAACTTAAATGGCAAAATAGAGAATCCTTATACGTGAACATGAAGACTGTGAGCTGATCCGATTGACTGACGTAGTCTTCATCTTCGAAGTCCATCAACCTCATAGAATCAAGAAGGGCTTCTTCTGGGAGCGAAACATGTTTCGCCGCCTCAAGAGGGGCGAATTATTTGACTATTACTTTGATCAGGCCAAAGATAAGGAAATCTTTGAACGTGCCTGCAGGAAATGCTACATCCCCTCCAACACAGTCTTGCTCCAGCTTATCGACGAGTACAAGGGAGAGAAGAAGACAGTTAAGGTGTCCTTCAGTATATCTGGAATCTTCATTGAACAATGCGAAAGATACATGCCAGATCTCTTAGAACTCTTCAAGCAACTGGGCGAGACAGGATGCGTCGAATTTCTTGACCAGACATATCATCACTCCTTGGCTGGGCTTTATCCAATTCGAGACGAGTTTGTCGAACAGGTGAAGATGCACAGGCAGACAATGAAAGACCTACTTAACGTGGAACCAACTGTCTTTGAAAACACGGAGCTCCTCTACAACAATGCTATAGCAAAGGTTGCGGAGAAACTGGGTTATGCGGGAATACTCACAGAGGGGGTTGAAAGAGCCCTCAAAGGCAGATCGCCCAACTATGTTTACAAGGCGAAGAACACTGAAAAGATCAAAGTCCTGCTCAGGAACTTCAAGCTTACTGACGACATAGGCTTTAGGTTCTCCCAGAGATCGTGGGAGGAGTGGCCCCTAACTGCCGACAAGTATTCGAGCTGGATAGCGGCGACCCAAGGCCAGTGCATCGTCATCTTCCCAGATTTTGAAACCTTCGGCGAACATCACTGGCCCGAGACGGGGATACATGATTTTCTCAAACACTTGCCACCAGAGGTCCTGAAATGGGAGCACGTTCACATGGCGACACCTTCTGAGGTCATCAGGAGACACAAGGCTGTCGGAGAGATTGATGTCCCCGAGCTGGGCGGTACCGTCTCATGGGCTGACATCGAACGCGATACCAGTTGCTGGATCGGAAACACCATGCAGTGGGCCTACTATACCACAACGAGGGAGCTTGAACCCTTGGTCAAGGAGGCTGAGGATGAAGAGCTTTCGAGGATCTGGAGGTACTTCCTCATCAGTGACCACCTCTACTACATGTTCACAGCAGGTGGCGCACCAGGTGAGGTTCACACATACTTTAGCCCCTATGATACTCCCTTGGACGCCGCCATTACAGCGCAGGCTGCTATATCTGATTATGAATCTAGATTGAGGCTGTATGCGATTGCGGCAAACGAGCCTTTCCTCTTTTACATGAACGTGGGAGAAGAGAACTTTACGGGAATCAAAGCATGGAGCCTGAAAGGCTTCAGCGACGTTGTCAAAGAAGTTGATACGCGATCTATTGAGTTCCACAATAAGAAGGGAGATTTCGAGATGTGGGCAAGCATCTCACTCCGCGATGGAATCTTAGCCGAGAGGTTCAAGGAGATTAGACTTTCCGGAGTCTTTGGCGAAAGACTCAAGGCTGAGATACATCAGGCTGCGAAGGAGAGGTTCATAGAACTCAACGAAGCCGTCCGAAGGGCTACACAATGGTTCTAACGATCAAGAGAATAAGGAACACGCCTTGGTTATGCCTGCTTGGGTGAGGTAGTACAGAACCCTTCGTGAACGGTCTCTACAAGATTCAACATAACCAAGTTTCAGTAATTCTTCGAGTAGCCGATGGATGTCAACAACTCCCATACCCAAAACTTGGGAAAGCTCGTTCACTGACTTCGCTTTCTCTCTTGTGGCGACGCCTAAGACATGCATGACGAGGAGAAGCCTGAACTCTGTTGGATACTTTTCGAACCCTGGTAGAGGAAAAGGGACTTCCGGTACTGTAGCGGGTCTTGGCTGGATAGACGTCGCTACTTGATTATAGATACTGGTCATCTCGTTAGCAATCTTGTCCCAGTTGTAGTCTTCGACTATTTTCTGATAGGCGTTTCTCCTTATGGTATCAGCATAAGAAGGGTCCTTCAAGAGTCTGGTGATTCCCCATGCTAGGGAGTCTGAGTCGTTGGGGAAGGTTTTGACTCCGGTCTTGTCGTGTTCGACGATCTCTGAGAGGCCTCCTGTGTCGCTGACGACTACGGGGACGCGCGCGGCCATG